>Ga0209426_1000047_pt1 | contig 230803 bp, 248 predicted proteins | sample Deesub1362B_J571_FD_187697 | JGI IMG/M metagenome (GOLD analysis project Ga0209426, IMG submission 187697) | Deep oceanic, basalt-hosted subsurface ecosystem from Juan de Fuca Ridge flank, Pacific Ocean, CORK Borehole 1362B_J2.571 (SPAdes)... ...
TCTCTTTTCTTCTCTTAAAAAGAAGAAATTCTTAAAAGAAGTTCAAATTAAGAATCAGGGATATTTATAAATGAACCTCATCTTCAGAGATTCCTGACATCTTATAAATGAAAGAAGCTCCAGAAAAGATTTTTATTGAAAAAGAAGAGAAAATTAGTGATGGTTGAAATCAGACTAAAATAGGATTGAAAGCTTGATTTTATCACAATTCAATGGCTTCTCAGGCCCGTGTTGAAATCAGACTAAAATAGGATTGAAAGAGTGATTGCGCTATTATGTCAGCTTTCACTCCTCTCTGCCAGTTGAAATCAGACTAAAATAGGATTGAAAGGAGCTAGAGGTGAAAAAAGGCGCTAAGATCTACGTGAGTTGAAATCAGACTAAAATAGGATTGAAAGCGAGTTTACGTTCATCTTTCAGGAAGAGACGTTGACGTTGAAATCAGACTAAAATAGGATTGAAAGCTCCACTTTTGTTAAAAAAGCTCCTCTTATTCAATCTTTTCAAACTCTACTCTCGGAAATCCTTCCGAAACATCAACAATCATCGCATAATATTGAGTCTTCGGCTTCATCCCTCTGATCACTGGAACTCCGCAGATATTCTCCATCTTTATGTGGATGTCACATAGATTTGAGATCTTTCTCAGAAAAGGAGTTCCTGGTTTACCAATGATGATCGCAAGGTTCTTCGTGTCGATAGTGAACCTCACACCTTGCTCAACTACAGTCGTCACCTTGACTCCGTAATACGAAATCAGGGAATCAAGTCCCAGTATGCTCATACCCTCTGAGGTTCTGAATTTGGAAATGTTCTTCATCATACCCTCATAGACCGCTCCTGCCTCTTTTTCCGCCTCCCTTTCACTCGCTTTCGTTTTACCCCACCTTTCATCGAGAAAAACCAAATTTTCGAGCTCTTCGGATTTCAGGAAAGGGTACATCTCACGTCTAATCCTCCTTTCATCACTTCCCAGAGTAGGAATCACGAAGACTCCTTTTCCTTTCCTCAGGAAGTTCATAAGGGTAGTCTCGAGAAGCGGATGGTACATCTTCCTAGTAACCCCCTCTCCAACCTCAAAAAGAATGGTTGAACCCTTAGGGAATCCTCCAAATATCTCATCGAGAGATCTTGATCCGGAGGAGAAGTGATCCTCATCTGGATCTTCAAGAGGCTTGAAGAGCTTGGGATTTTCCGGCACCTCATATGAAAAGGGCTCAAAAACTCTGAACCTTCTATCCTTCAGAGTGAAGAGATACTCGGGTTGGGGAACCTCAACGCCTCTCAGCTTGCGAATAATCATCTTTCTGAGCAACACTCCGTCCGAAATCTCCATCTTCAGCTCAACCACTCCATCGACGATGTAATCGTTTTCAGTTGTTCCATCCTTCTCACTCACGAAAATTAGACCCATCTCGAGATTTTCTGAAATTCTACACAACTCCTCAACGACAGGTGTTTTCGTGGTCTTTTCGATGGCCTCTACGGAATCTACTATCACGAAGGGCTTTTCACAGTCTTTTGCGATGTAAAGAAGGTTCCTAAGGAAGGAAGGGCCATCGTAATACCTCATTGTCAGAATCATAGAGGAGAGGTGATCCATTGTAGAGGGAGGCTCTGAGGCCTCAATTACGTACAAATTTTTCGAGGCATCGATTACATCCATATTTTCTAGCTCTCTGAGAAATGGACATAGCATAAGAAGCTTTTCAAAGGAAACTCTTGTGGAGAGATAAAACGTATGGGAGAATTCACTTATTTTTCTTGCCAGCTCAAAAGCAAAAGTTGTCTTTCCGCTTCCAGGATCGCCTCTGATGAGAAGGGAAACCCCATCTACTCCCCCGAGAAGAAACTCTACAAATTTTTGAAAAACGCTTCCTGTGCGGGTACAAAAATGTTTTTGCTCCATGTAAAATTGTTTTCTGTGTGAGATATAAAAATTCTTCCAAACTTTGTGTATTTTTTAGACATTTATGGGAATGCTTTTACTTTGCACAACATCCAAAATTTCTTTAAGTTGTCTGCAGATCTCTCTCACAGAATTCACCTCCTCTTTTCCCTGCCACTGGTCCTCTAAAACTTCTCGGAAACTTTTTCCCTGACGGGCTTCACAGAACACTTGAGTTTTCTCGTTTTATAGTGGAGGGTGGGTACAGACGACATCTTTGGCCTTGGGGATGTTTAATGTAAGTGAAGAGAGAAGGAGTAAGATTGCAACCTCTCCCGACGATTACGAATTCTCTGGATCTTTTGCAAGTATAGAAAAACAAATAGGTGAGGCTTTTTCCGTCTTTGTTAGCAAAAACTCGCGAAAGTGTATTGTAATACAAACTAAAGATAGGAATTAAAAATACTGTGATTTTTCTGGGCACATTTTCAAGAAAATTTTAAAAATTTAGTAGTCCCGCCCGGATTCGAACCGGGGTCGCCGGGTCCAAAGCCCTGCAGGATTGGCCACTACCCCACGGGACTTCAAAGGATTTCTTTTATTGAACTCCTCATAATCTTTTCGATCATAGCATTTATTTAAGTGGTGCGGTGAAGATGTTTTCATGCACTTCAATGCAGATCTCCACATTCACTCTAAATTCTCGGGCGCAACTTCTAAGAATATGGAACTGAAAACACTATCCAGACAGGCGAAGAAAAAGGGAATACACATTCTGGGTACTGGAGATTGCTTACACCCTCTCTGGCTTTCTGAAATAAAAGAAAATGCTGATGGAGATAGTATCTTTCTTGATTCAATTTCCTTTGTTCTCACAACTGAAATTGAAGATTCAAACAGAGTACATCATCTAATCATCTTTCCCTCATTTTCGAAGGTAGAGGAAGTAAAAGAAGAGCTTAGAAAACATTCTAAAGATATTGAAAGCGACGGAAGACCTCATGTAGATCTTAGCGGAGAAGAGATTGCAGAGATAGTTCTCTCTGCAGATGCCCTTATAGGCCCCTCTCATGCATTCACTCCATGGACCGCCATGTATGCGTACTTTGACTCATTGAAAGACTGTTATGGTTCAATGAGCGAGAGGATCTCTTTTGTTGAACTCGGTTTGAGTGCTGATAGTAATTATGCAGACAGGATAGAAGAGCTTCATTCGAAAACTTTCCTGACGAATTCGGATGCTCACTCTCCTTGGCCCGTGAGACTGGCAAGAGAGTTCAACAGGTTCGAGATGGAGGAACCGAGTTTTGAAGAGCTGAAAATGGCGATACTGAGAAAAAAGGGAAGAAAGCCCATTTTGAACGTTGGAATACCACCTGAAGAGGGGAAATATAATGAAACTGCATGTACGAGATGTTATGTTCATTATGAGCTGGAGAAAGCAAAGAAACTGAATTTCAGATGCGAAAAATGTGGAGGGATGATAAAGAAAGGTGTCAGGGACAGGGTAAATGAGCTTGCAGATTTTGAAGAACCAAGACATCCTTCTCATAGACCTCCTTATCTCCATCTAATCCCTCTCGCTGAGATAATCGCAATAGCTCTAGATCAAAAATCTCCTTATACCTCAAAGGTTCAGGCTCTCTGGGAGGAGCTTGTTAAAGAGATTGGAGATGAAGTGAGAGTTCTCATTGATGTAAGTCTTGATGAGATAAAAGATGAGCGAGTCCGAGAGGTTATAAGGGCTTTTAGGGAGAGGAAAATAAAGGTGAAACCTGGAGGAGGAGGAAAATATGGTGAGCTTATACTTTCGAAAGATAAAAATCCACAAAGATATTTATATGATTTTTAAGAGATGAAAGGAAGGTGGTTCGGTTGGTCTCGGTTAATAGGGAGAGATGCGGTTACTGTGGCGCTTGTGTAGGGATCTGTCCTTCGACAGCTCTGGAACTTGTGGAACTTCACCTCAAGATTTATGATGAGAAGTGCGTGAATTGCGGACTATGCATTAGGATTTGTCCGATGGGAGCACTGGAGGTATGAAAATGGAGTATGATGCTGTTGTTATTGGAGCTGGACCCTCTGGTTCTTTCTGTGCAAAAACGATGGCTGAAGGTGGTTTGAGGGTTCTTCTTGTGGAGAAAAAACAAGAGATTGGAGCTCCAGTAAGGTGTGCAGAGGGAGTTGGAAAAGAGGATTTTCTCGAATTGGTTGATGTAGATAGAAGATGGATTTCAGTGGAAATAGAAGGAGCCGTAATCTATGCTCCTGATGGAACTAAAATAACTATGTCCAGGGAGCATAGCGGAAATGAAGTTGGTTACGTTCTCGAAAGGAAGATATTCGACAGACATCTTGCTGAAGAAGCTGCAAAAGCTGGAGCTGAAATTATGGTAAAAACGAGAGCAATCGGTCTTTTGAAAGAGGGAAATAAGATAAAGGGAGTCAAATTAAGTAGAATGGGTGAGATTTTCGAGGTTGAAAGCAATCTCGTGATTGGTGCAGATGGTGTGGAATCTCTGGTTGGAAGATGGGCTGGGATAAATACAGCTTTAAAGCCAAATGACGTTGAGTCTTGTGCTCAGTATCTTGTGAAGGGAATCGATGTAAAGCCATATTGTGAGTTCTATTTGGGAAGCAGATTTGCGCCGGGAGGCTATGCTTGGGTTTTCCCCAAGGGAAGGGACATGGCAAATGTTGGTTTGGGGGTTCTCGGGAAGTATTCTGGAGAGAAGAAGCCGATAGAATATCTGAATGAATTTCTCGAATTCAGGTGTCCTGAAGCCAAAGTCGTTGAACTTATTGTCGGCGCTGTTCCAGTTGCAATGCCTGTTGAGCCGATGGTAGCCGACGGACTCATGCTTGTAGGTGACGCAGCCCATCTTGCTGACCCGATAACCGGAGGGGGAATTCTTAATGGGATGGATTCAGGAAGAATTGCTGGAAAAGTTGCAATAGAAGCAAAGAGAAGAGATGATTTTTCAGCCGGATTTTTGAAGAGATATGAAAAGGAGTTCATGGAGAAACATGGAAAGATCTTCAAGAGGAACTACTTCATAAAGGAGAAATTGATGGGAATGAGTGATGAGGAAATTTCAGAGATTTTCAGAGCTCTTAAGGATGTCAACATAGAAGATCTCAGTGTTTTTGGACTGATAAAGGAGATGTTCAGGAAGAACCCAAAGATCCTTTTCGAGCTAAGAAAGTATTTTCTATAATTCTTTTCATTCTTTCCAGAACTTTGGGTAAAAGAGGAGTATCACCGGAATGATCTCTAGTCTCCCCACTATCATGTTAAAGCTTAAAATTAGCTTTGCAAGAGGATGAAGGAATGCATAACTCTCTCTTGGTCCAACGAGACCAAGACCTGGGCCAACGTTCCCGATTGAGGCAGAAACAGCTGAAATACTCGTCACCAGATCGTATCCAAGAATTGAGAGGATTATGGAGGATATCACAAAGAGTAGGACGTAAAGGATTGTAAATCCAAGGATTGAAGTTATTATGCTCTCGTCAATCACTCTGTTGCTTATTCTCAAGGAGAAAACTCCTTTTGGGTGCAAACCCCTTTTCAGACTGGTAACAGCATATTTTAGAATCGCTAAAATTCTCACTGTTTTTATTCCACCTGCTGTGGATCCAGCACAACCTCCAATAAACATGAGAATTAACAGAATCATCCTCGCGCCAGAAGGCCAAGAATTGAAATCGGAAGTGGTGAATCCTGTGGTCGTCATTATGGAAGTTACCTGAAAACTCGAAACCAGAAGAGCACTTCGGGGATCTTCTCCAGAGAGAAGTAGAATCAAGAAAACCAGAAGAGTAGACGAGATAAGGAGCAGTGAATAAAATCTGAATTCTTCGTCTTTAAGATAGCGCAGTTTTGAGGAGAATATGAGATGATAGTGGAGCATGAAATTCGCTCCTGCAAAGAACATGAAAATTATGACAACAGTTTGAATCATAGGATTGTAACCTCCTATACTTGAGTTCAGCGGAGAGAAGCCTCCAGTGGACATCGTACTGAAAGTGTGTAAAAGAGCTTCATACGGGTGAGATCCTAGGAAAACCAGCAGTGAGAATTCGAGAGCAGAGAGAATTAAATATACGATCCAAAGACTTTTTGCAGTCTCTCTGATCCTTGGTTTCAGCTTTTCTGAAGAGGGACCAGGAACCTCTGCTGAGAACAGCTGACGACCTCCTACAGAGAGTTTCGGAAGGATCGCTATGAAAAGAACGATAATTCCCATTCCACCTATCCACTGTTCAAAGCTCCTCCAGAAAAGCAAACTCTTTGGCTGAACTTCGAGATTCTCTATTACTGTCGCTCCTGTAGTCGTAAATCCAGAAGCACTCTCAAAGAAGGCATCAACAAAACTGAAGTTATAGAATAGATATGGAATTGCACCAAGTAAGGAAACGATGAACCATGCAAGAGAAACGATCAGGAAGGACTCTTTCAAACCTATTTCTTCCTCATTTCTGAAAAATTTCCTGAGTAAAAGTCCTAAGGAAATATAAACAATCAGCGGAATAAGGAAAGGATAGATGGACTCTCCATATAAAATAGCAGTGAGTGTAGGCGGTAAGAGAAGAAAGGCTTCTATAATCATGAGGGTTGCAATGATACCAATAACTGCATGGAATCTCAAAATTTCTCACCTTTATCCGAAGATAAGCTTTTTAATCCTCGGATACAGTTCAACTCTTGAAAGTATTATTGCTCGATCCCCGGGTTGCAGATAATCTTCTCCTTTAGGAATTATGACTCTTTCACCTCTTATTATGGCACCTATGAGAACCCCTCTCGGGAGATCTGCATCTTTTAGAAGTTTCTTGGAGATCGGAGAGTTCTCGGGGATAAGAATTTCCATTAGTTCGGCCTCTCCTCCCTCCAGAAGAATGCTTTTCGTTACATTCTCTCTTCTTACAAGCCTAACAACCTCTCTTGCAGTTGCAATTCTTGGACTGATAACCATCGAAATTCCAAGTCTTTCGAAGATAGGAAGATACTCTGATCTGTTCACTCTTACGATGGTTTTTTTAACTCCGTGTTCTTTTGCCAGAAGACTGATAAGCAGATTCTTTTCATCGTTATCGGCAACAGCTATTAGAGCATCAGCGTTTCCGAGGTTCTCTTCATCAAAAATCATTGGATCGGTAACATCTGCGCAGAGAACAAGAGCAGACTTCAGCTTTTTCGAAAGTTCTTCGCATCTATTTCTGTCTATGTCGAATATCTTAATATCGTGATTTTTCTCAAGTAGTCTTGCAAGATGTTCTCCTGCAACCCCTCCTCCAGCTATAACGATTTTGCCTCTTTCATGGATTTTTATCTCCTTTTTCAGTTCATCCACAGCCTCTGAATTTCCCAGAATTATTAACTTATCTCCAGGTTTTATCTCATCATCACCTCTTGGAATTATAATCTCTCCATCTCTGAAAATTGCAGCGAAGATTATCCCGGAAGGGAGCTTTTGCTCTTTTATAACACCGCAGAAACGACTACCTTTTTCCACGAGAACCTCAATCATTCTTACTTTCCCTTCTCCAAAAATCTCCTGCGCAATTGCTTGAGGCATTGCTATCGTTCTAGAAACCTCCGAAACGAGAATGAGGTCTGGACAAACGATTCTATCTATTCCGAGAACGCTCTGAAGCTCTCCTATATGTTCGGGCTCCTCAACTCTTGCGAGAACTCTTGGAACATTGAATCTTTTAGCAATAGTTGAAGAAAGGAGATTTACTTCATCTTTTCCAGAAAGAGCAAGAAAAAGATCCGCTTTTTCAATTTCAGCCTCTTTTAAAGTTGAGAGATATGTTCCATCACCTTCTACAACTTTAACGTCGAGCTGAGAAGCCCTCTCACATCTTTGGGGATCTCTCTCTATGATCGTAACATCATGTTCACTGGAGAGCATCATCGCGGTGTGGTATCCAACTTCTCCTGCTCCGAGGATGACAATTTGCATCGCTTAGACCCTCTCAATCTTCCATATAAAATACCTTTCGGAGAGATGAGGTAAAAGTTTTTAAAAGATCGTTTCGATCTCCTCTTAATGCGGATTTGCGGAGTGGACGAAGCTGGCAAAGGCGCAGTCATCGGACCTCTCATTGTTGCAGGGGTTCTGAGCGAAGATAAGGAGAAGTTAAGGGATCTGGGGGTAAGAGATTCCAAGAAGCTCTCGAGAAAAAGAAGAGAAGAACTTTTCTCTCAAATAATCTCTCTATGCGAGATTGAAATTCTCGAGATCTCTGCTCAAAAGCTCGATGAGATGATGCGAAGGAAAACAATTAATGAGGTCCTTCTAGATGCGTACACAAGAATCATCTTCAAGCTGAAACCAGAGATCGCTTATGTTGATGCAGTAGATGTAAATGAGGAGAGATTTCGTAGCAGACTTATGAGTTCACTTGACTGCGAGATCATCTCAAGGCATGAAGCAGATTCCCTCTTTCCCTGCGTCTCCGCCGCTTCCATAGTTGCGAAAGTCGTAAGAGATAGAAGAGTAAAAGAAATCGAGAAAGAGCTTGGAGTTGAAATAGGAAGTGGATATCCCGGAGATCCTAAAACGAGAAAATTCCTTGAGGAGTGGTTCAGAAGCCGAAAAAATCCGCCTCCTCACGCAAGAATTTCTTGGGAGACGATAAAGAGATATCTCAGATAAGTTTTGCAATTCTCACTATTTTTTCAACCACTTCGGTTGCTCTATCCCCCAGAATATAGGCAACCGGCTCTATTCCAAATCCTCCTGGATCTATTATACACTCAATGTCTTCCTCAATTTCTCCAATAAGCTCTGTGATATCGTCTCTTCTCTCTCCTCTATCTATAGTGTGACATCTCATCTCCATCTTCTTGAGAGCACTTTTCACATCTTCATCGAATTTGATGTTGCATATCGCCCTTTTTCCGGTTTTTTTCATCACTTCTATTAGAACTCTCGAAATATGTCTGCTTACTCCGAACTCCGGCTTCATCGGCGCTCTTATCGTTCCCATAACCTCTATGAGTCTCCCGGGAACAGAGGCAACCTCCTCTGGAGAGGATGCATTTTTTGAGGTCATTGCGATATTCATTCTGACTTCCGGCATTAGCTTTACGACTTCTGGAGAATTCTCCAGAAGCTCTATCGCCCTCGAGAGATCTTCAAGAATTTCAAATCTCTCTCCGAGCATCTCTATGCTCCTTATGTTCATACAGATATCACATTCTTCAGATCTACTCAGAATATCTCTGCAAAGATTACAGAGATGAGCACCCTCTCTGAGATTGAAACATGCTCGACACAGATATTCTGAAATTTCCCGCTCTGTTGATCCTCTGAGTATCATATTCGTAATTTCCGTTGAAATTCCATCAATTCTCTTTCTGAGCTTTTCGTCGAATTTTAGAAGGGAAGATTCATCACTTTTGAGATATTTACTCACCATTGCCTGAGTGATTCCAAGTTTCTCTGCTATTTTCTGTTGAGTTACACCATAAGATGCAAGATTTTTTGAGATAAGATATCTAAGCGCTGGAAGAAAGACATCTGAAATCAAAATGCAGGGAGGTCTCATTAAAAATTTCTTTCTTTTACAAACTCCTTAACTTTTTCGAAGAGTGAAATAAAAAAATTTTAGTTTTAAAAGATCTCGAAAAAGTAATTTATGAGATACGTGATCATTGGAGGTCTTGCAGCAGGAACTTCTGCTGCAGCCAAGGCCAGAAGAGTCAACGAAAAGGCAGATATAGTTCTCATCGAGAGAAGTAATTGGATTTCTCAGGCTACCTGCGGTTTTCCATATTTTCTCTGCGGAGAAGTGAGGAGAGAAGACCTTCAGGTTATGAGAGCTGAGAGTTTTGCGAGGAGATTTAAAATAGACCTCAAGCTCAACACAGAGGCAATTTCACTGGATCCATCATCCAAAACCGTGAAGGTTCTAAATGCAAGAGGAGAATATGAGCTGGAATATGATAAGCTTGTGATAGCAACGGGAGCAAGACCGAGCACTCCAGAAATAGAAGGAAAAGATCTCGAGAATGTCTTTACAATGAGATACATTGATGATGTTCTTAAGGTAAAAGAAGCAATGAAAGAAGCCGAGAAAGTTTCAATTATCGGAGCAGGAATGATCGGTTTGGAATGTGCAGAAGCTTTTCTCAAAGCTGGGATGGAGGTCAGTATCATTGAAATTTTTCCTGAGATTCTTCCTACTTTTGACGAGGAGATGGCCTATCTGGTTAGAAGATATCTAGAAGAAAAAGGAATTGAAATTTACACGTCAGAGAAAGTCTTCGCACTTGAAGGAAAAGAAAGAGTTGAGAAAGTAATCACAGATAAGAGAGAAATTCCCTCAGATCTCGTCCTCTTGGCAACGGGAGTAAAACCGAATGTTGAACTTGTATCTCCATTCGTAAAGCTCGGAGTTACTGGAGCAATTGAAGTCGATGAGCACATGAGAACGAGTGTCGAGGATATTTATGCAGCAGGTGATTGTGTTGAAACGGTGAACTTGATAACCAAAAGAAAGGTTTACAATCCTGTGGCAACTCTTGCAAATAAACAGGGAAGGGTTGCGGGTGCTAACATCGCGGGAAGATCTTTGAGATTTCCTGGGACAATTGGAACTGCAATTGCAAAAGTTTTCGACCTCAATATCGCGAGAACAGGTTTAAGCGAGAAAGAAGCAAGAGAGGCTGGGTTTGATATTGTGGTCTCCTATCTTCATCCCTATTCCCATGCCACATACTACCCTCATTCCGAGAGGATGAGCATTAAGCTGATAGTTGAGAAAAACTCGGAAAGAATTCTTGGAGCTCAGATCGTGGGAAAAAGAGGTGTGGATAAAAGGATAGACGTTCTCTCTACTGCCATTATTGCAGGAATGAAAGCGGAAGACCTCTTTAATCTCGATCTTGCGTATTCTCCTCCTTTCTCTTCTGCAAAGGATCCTGTGAACGTTGCTGGAGCAGTTGTTGATAATATACTGAAAGGGGAAGTTCAGACGATAACTCCTAAAGAGCTTGCGGAAAGATTGAGTAAAGGCGATTCACCATTTCTTCTTGATGTGAGGAGTGAGAAAGAAGTGAAAAAAGGAAGGATTAGGGGTGCGATTAACATACCTCTGGATGAACTTGATAAGAGGCTCGGAGAAATTCCGAGAGACAGAGAAATCATCTGTTATTGCGCTACGGGGTTAAGATCTTACATAGCTTGCAGAAAACTTGTGCAAAAAGGGTTTAAAGACGTGAAAAATCTGAGCGGGTCTTGGGAATCTTGGATTTATGAAGAGTTCATTGAGAAATGATCTATAGTCTCTTCAATCACCTTTTTCATCAACAGGGAATCCTGCTCAAGAATGGGACTTTCGGATATGATGGTAATACTGAGATCCCTTTTTATCACCTCTTTTATCAGAGGTTTAAGTGGAGGATTATCCTCTGAACTTTCGATAGTGAGGTGCCTCTTCTCTCCGCTCTTTCCAAACTCTATCCCAGAAAAATGCGAATGAATATGCTCAAAAGAGCTCAATTTGTCAAAGATTTCTCTGTAATCTATCTTTCCACCATTTCTTGCATAGATGTGAGCGAAGTCCACGCAAAGTGCACATCCAGTTTCTTCAGATAATTTCAGAAGTTCATCCAGAGTTCCAAATTGATTTCTCTTTCCTGTGGTCTCAGGAGCGGGAATAGATTTCCATCTGTTCATTCTCACAGTTTCCATGATCTCTTCAATCTCACTTTTTACTTTTTCATAGCACTCTTCTGGCGAGCTCTTTCCGTAGTAGGCTGCGTGAAAGACCACATACTTCGCTTCCATGAGATCTGCTTTCTGCAGAGAAGAAATTATCCTTTCTTTGGATTTTTTGATCTTCTCTTCTTCCTCAGAATTCAAATTGACATAATACGGTGCATGAACTGAAAGGAGCACGTTATTTTCCATTGCAACTTTTCCAACCTTCCTCGCAACCTCCTCTTTCATGTTCACACCGTAGGTAAATTGAATTTCCATAGCATTCAAAGTGAGTCTAGAAACCTCGAGAACACCCTCAATAACTCCTTTATCCTTCACAGTTGTGGGAATTCCAGCGGGACCAAGAAAAATCTTCATACTCTATCCCTTCAAAACTTTCTCGTTAAAACTCTTTAAAAAATTTCTCAAAATCGTTTGGAGCAACCATCACGTATTTGTCTCTCAGCTCGATAAACAGAACTCTTGATTGCGACGTCATTATTATTGCATCTTCTCCATTTTTCCAACTTGAACCCTCCGACTTTGTACTCACCAAATGATACTCCTCCAGTTCTGAAACCGTTTTCAGATTTTCATCTTCTTTCCAGTCCACCACATATGCTCTTGAAAACTTCGTTTCTCTCTATCTTTTCATGAGCATACGGGGGAAGATTCACTTCCAGATATCCATCTCCCATTCTCGCTGAGGTCTAGAGAGGTTGCAAGGATGAGAAGATAAACGGAGAGAATGAGAATCCCAACGGAGATGAGAATTGAGAGATTTCTCGCTCCGCCTTTCGTGAAAAACCAGAGAAATATAGTTAAAGCTATTAATCCTGCAATCTCTCCAGCTGAGAAAATCCAGAATCCTGAGGGAGGAGATAACCGAAAGATCCCCCTCCCAAAGATTCTCACCTCTTCTTCAAAACAGGCATGACAAAAGGCCCTTCTGTCACAACAATAATCCTTGCATCCTTTCCGTGTTTTTCAAAAGCTATTTCCAGAGCATCATCTACACTCTTCGCTGGAATTACGAGGAAATCTCTAACCAGAGTGTCTTCTAAGGAAGTTACAGCAATTATTTCGTTTTTCTTCTGAAGTCTCGCGAGAACTTGATTCTGCCACTGGGATTCAATTGGCTGATTCCTCTTGATTCTTTCATACACCTCATCTGGAGACTTTGCACCTCTATGAATTTCGTAGAAACTTTTCGGTCCAACTCCATCTATGCATTCAGAGACGACGATGACCGTTCCACCCTCTTTCGTGATTGTTGAAGCGGTATCCATTCCCTTAACAGCCTGATAAAAATCTCTATCCAGAGGATATCCGCTGTTCGAGGCTATAGTGATATCTGCTTCTTCTTCAACCTCTATTTCCACGAGTTCCCTGTCGCACTTCACCCCTTCCTCATGCGCCTTTTTGAAATCACCCGAAAAAACCCCAACAATCTCTTTGAATCTATTAAGCACAACATTTACGATAAAGTTCAGACCAGCAGCCTCCGCATGCTCTAACATATCTTCGTGGAACGGATTTCCTTCTAAAACGCCCGTTCTGACTTTTGGGTGGTCTATCATCTCGAAAGAGTGGTGCTCATAGATAGCTCTTCTCGAAGAAACTGCAGGAAGAATCAGTTTCCTTCCACCAGAAAATCCTGCAAAGAAATGGGGTTCGATGAACCCTGTTGAAATAATGAAATCCGCTTCATAAACTCTTCTATTCACCTCTATTGGAATTCCTCTTGAAGTCTCCCCTAGGTACACACAATCTCCATCTGGATCATGGCACATAACCCGGTAGCTTTCAATCACCTCTTTTCCAACGACTTCTGCCATCTCATCTTTAGTTAGTTTCCTGTGCAATCCGGTTCCTATGACAATCGTGATGTCATCTTTCCACACACCTCCTACCCTCAGCTCTCTGAGAATATGAGGAAGAAGCACATCATCGGGACATGCTCTCGTGTTATCAGTTGTGATGATTGCAACTTTATCTCCAGAGCTCACGAGGTCTTTCAAAGGATCTGAGCCAATCGGTTCCTTCAAACTTTTTTCAATTGCGTCATTTGGATTCTCCAATCCCTTCCGGTCTCGTGCGTTAATCACTCTAATCACATTTTCATCTGGAAGTTCAGTCGTGAGATAACTTCTTCCGTAGGGAAGCTTCACTCGCATAGGAGTTTCCTTTTTCTGCAATTCATATAATTCTTCGCATTTTAGCTTTAGGAGAACCTAAAATTTAAATATGAATACTACACATATGTGTAATATGGTGAGAGGATGAAAGATGATATAAAGCATACTTTGATGATCCTCAGCGGCAAGGGAGGGGTTGGTAAGAGCACAGTTTCAGTTAATCTTGCTCTTGGATTTGCCATGAGAGGATATTCTGTAGGACTTCTTGATGCTGACATTCATAGTCCAAGCATTCCAAAGATGCTAGGAATTTCGCATGGAGTTCTTGCACCTTCGGGAGATGGCATTGAACCAGTTTTCATTCCCCCACGATTGAAAGTCGTCTCTATTGGATTCTTTTTACCCTCAGAAGACACTCCTGTGATCTGGAGGGGTCCGATTAAATACAATGCAATAAAGCAATTCATTGAAGATGTAAGATGGGGAGATCTGGAATATCTTATTGTGGATCTTCCTCCAGGAACCGGAGATGAGCCTTTGAGCGTTGCCCAGATTATAGGAAAAGTTGATGGCGCAATTATCGTTTCAACACCTCAAGATGTCGCTCTTCTAAGCGTAAAGAAGTCTGTTAGATTTGCGGAACAGTTGAAAATTCCGGTAGTTGGAATCATTGAAAATATGAGTGGGTTTGTATGCCCGCATTGTGGGAGAGAGACTCCACTCTTCAAGGTTGGAGGAGCAGAAAAAGCTGCAAAAGAGCTTAAAATTCCATTTCTCGGGAGAGTTCCATTAGATTCAAGAATAGTTGAATGTGGAGACGAAGGAAAGCCCTCCATCCTCTCAGCTGAGAACTATTCATCTACGAGAGCATTGGAGGAGATTGTTGAAAAAATTGAGGAATTCGTAAAAATAATGGAGGGTAAGTAGAATGCCAAGAGGATTTGGAAGATGGAGGGGTAGAGTGTTTTTTGGAAGAGGAAATCCCTATCCTTTCTGTCGCTTCTATCCGTGGCTCCCACGTAGATGGTGGCTTTACGGAAGATCTCCTTATGGAACTTACGGATATTATGGATATTCCTCTGGATGGTGGTAGTTTTGTCTTTGTGGAGTCGAAGAGGTCCAGAGGGAGAATGCGTGTGTCCCGCATGTGACTACACAATTCCTCATCGCCCTAGAATCCCGTGTGTTGAGGAAAAATGTCCGAAATGCGGGACAAAAATGATGAGGAAATAGGAGGTGATTGGAAATGCCAAGAGGATATAGATGGATGTTTTGGTTGACTGGAATGCCTGGATGGATGAGATTTGGCTTCTCTCCGGGAGGGAAAACTCTCCCACCTAGAACTCAGTACCCTATAGCCACATCACCGGTCTATCCTCCGGGCAGTATTTCTGAGATCAGTTCAGATGATGAGATCAAAATTCTGAGAGAAAGAGCTGAAGCACTTGAAAGAGAGCTCAGAGAAATCAAAAAGAGGCTTGAGGAGTTGCAGAAGGAGTGAAAAAAATGAAAATTGCAGTTGCGACTTCAGGAAGCGGAGGTCTTGGAGACCAAGTGTCTTCAATTTTCGGAAGAGCCTCAACATTCACGATTGTGGAGGTGGAAAGAGGAGAGATTCAGGAAGTGAAGATTATTGAGAATCCAGGTAGCAAGGTCACAAGTGGTGCTGCAGTTCGTGCGGTTGAAGCACTCAGAAAAAATAATGTTCATAGTATCATCTCTGGAGATTTCGGTCCAAATGCAGTTGAAATGCTGAAAGCTGAAGGCATGAGAATGGTGAAAGCGAAAGGTCTCGTAAAAGAAGTGATTGAGAAATTAGTAGAGAAAGAAAATTTGTAAAAAAAGGAGGTGGGAAAAAATGTATCTTGGAAGAGGACCTTTCAGCTATCTTCCTCCTTGGATGAGGCCTGGATGGTGGTTCCGCGGATACTGTTGGTGGTGGCCTTGGCCATTCTCATCTTTTCCTGTAGATCCAAAAACTGAAATTGAATGGCTTAAGCTCGAAATAGAAACCCTCAGAGAGATACTCAAAGCAATAGAGGAGAGAATCAGAGAATTGGAGGATGAGGAATGAAGGTCGCCATCCCGACGCTTGGTATGAGAGGGCTCGATGATGAAGTCTTTCCACACTTTGGAAGGGCCCCAACGTTCACGGTTGTAAATCTTGAAACTGGAGAAGTGAAAGTCGTCCCAAATATGAGTGAGCATATGGGAGGATTTGGAAAACCTCCAGAACAGCTTGCAGAACTTGGAGTTTCAGCGGTAATAACCTCGAATCTCGGTCCGAGAGCCATTGAAATGTTTCGCTCTTTTGGAATTGAAGTCTATGTTGGGGCATATGGAAAGGTGAGAGATGCAGTGGAACTCTTCAGAAGAGACTCTCTTCAGAAGGCATCTCTTCAGAGTGCATGCAGAGAGCACAGACAGTGAGGTATGAGCCTATGATTATCTCGGTGACGAGCGGTAAGGGAGGAACTGGAAAGACGATTGTGGCAACGAATCTTGCATATCTCTCAAAAGATGTGCAGTTCGTAGATTGTGATGTTGAAGAACCAAATGCACATATCTTTCTCAAACCTTCCATCACATTTTCCCAAGAAGTCTCTCTCCAAATTCCTGAGATTGATGAAAAGAAGTGCTCTTTCTGCGGAGAGTGTGCACTTTTTTGCAATTTAAATGCTCTTGCTGTGACGAAGAAGGGAGTAATTCTATTCCCACAGCTCTGCAAGGGTTGCGGGGGCTGCATCCTTGTTTGTCCCGAAAAGGCCATCAGAGAGAAAGAAAGACTACTAGGAGTGATTGAAGGAGGAAGATTTCAGAGTGGGGAATTTCTTCATGGAAGGCTTATTCCCAGAGAACCATTTGCATCTCCAATTATCAGAAAGCTGAAAAAGATGATTGACGGGAGAAAAGAACTCGTAATTCTTGATTCTCCTCCTGGAATGGCCTGCCCAATGATAAGTACTGTGATTGGAAGCGATCTCTCTCTTCTTATCACCGAACCAACACCTTCTGGACTTTTTGATCTATCTTTAACGGTCTCAGTTCTAAGAACTCTTGATATTCCGATGGGAGTTGTAATTAATAAGGCAAATAAGAACAACATTATTGAGAAATTCTGTGAAAAAGAGAACATTCCAGTTTTTATGAAGATTCCCTTTGACAGAAAAGTAGCTGAAGTTTACTCCAAGGGACATCTTCTTGTGAGAGATGAAAAATGGAGAAAGAAATTTGAGGAGCTTTTTGAGAGGGTGTTGAGTTTAGATGAAATTTGAAGATTATCTTATCGTAATTTACCGATTGGAGAGGGAGAAGGGATACGCAAAGAACAAGGATATAGCGAAGGTTCTCGGGGTCTCAGCTTCAACAGTTACCGAAATGCTCAGAAAACTTGATGAAGGCGGATACGTCATTTTTGAGAAATACTTCGGAGCAAGATTAACAGAAAAAGGAAAAGAATTTGTTAAATTCCTCAGAGAAAGAAGAAAAATCATTTTTGAATTTCTGATATCTCTCGGTGCTGAAAAGGAGTTTGCGGAGGAACAAACCTGTTTAATTGAGCATGTGGTAAAACCCGAGATGCTCGAACTCATGAAAAGACATCTTGAGAACTCTAAGGAGGGGACATTAAGGTGGAGGAACTTTGCGTAATCAGTGGGAAAGGGGGAACAGGAAAGACCATTATTACAGCATCTTTTGCCACTCTTTCAGAAAATAAGGTGATTGCAGATTGCGATGTTGATGCTCCAGATCTTCATATTCTTCTCAAACCAGAGATTAGAAGTATCGAGGAGTATCGGGGAGGGAAAGTAGCGAGAATTATTGAAGAGAGATGTGTGAAGTGCGGAAAATGTGCAGAACACTGTAGATTTAATGCAATTTCAAACTTCAGAGTTAATACCTTTCTCTGTGAGGGATGTTCAGTCTGTCAGCTCGTCTGTGAGAGAGATGCAATTGAAATGAGAGAGGAGTTAGGCGGATATATTTATCTCTCAAAGACTCCTTATGGGTGGATGTCTCATGCCTCTTTACTTCCCGGAGAAGAGAACTCAGGAAAGTTGGTGCACGAAGTCAAGAAAAGGGCAAGAGAATTGGCAAAGAAAAATCGATCAAAAATCATTTTGATAGATGGCCCTCCAGGAATAGGGTGTCCTGTTATTGCAACTCTCAGCGGAGCAAATATTGCTTTAATAGTCACCGAACCAACTCTTTCAGGGATTCATGATTTGAAGAGAGTTCTATCAGTTGCCCACTATTTCAATGTGCTCCCTCTTGTCTGTGTGAATAAGTATGATCTCAATGAGGAAATGACAGAAAAAATACTCTCTTTCTGTACTAGAGAGAACATCGAAGTGGTCGGAACGATCCCCTTTGATGAAAAAGTCGTGGAAGCTATGGAGAATGGCAGAATCATCATCTCTGAAGGTGGAGAGGCATCATCAGCTATCAGGGAGGTTTGGAAGAGGGTTCACGAAGTGTTGCAAAGATTACATTAAATCCAGCTGATGGGTGAATACCTCTTTTAATTGTCTCTCTTTCGAGATATTCTGATTCTGGAAGTGTAAAAAGCGTGGCATAAGCTTCAATGATCCTGAAACCAGCTTTTTCAAGAATTTCGATAAGCTGAGAGCAGGAAAGAAATCGAGCATGGGTGTAAAGGGGATGCCCTTCCTGTCCCTTCTGAATATAAAATCTTCCTAAAGGACTCTCCTCCGGTATGAACCCTACAACGATATTTTCAGAAACTCGAGCTGCCTCTCTCAACGCTCTTTCAGGATCTTTAAGAAAGCAGAGAGTTGTTATGAAATAAGATGTTTTAAAACTTCGAGATTTGAAAGGAAGTTTGTGTGCATCGGAGAGAACGGTCTCTATACCTCTCATCTTTGCAATCTTCAGCATCTCCTTGGCTATATCTGCACCAACCTCAATTCTCAGTTCTTTTGCAAATCGTCCAGTTCCAACCCCTATTTCGAGAGATGGGTGGGGAAAAGAAACCTTTCCAAGAGCTCTCAGCTCAAAATCAAAAATCTTTCTTCCTTTTCTGCTGTCGTACCACGCATCATATTTTTCTGCAAGCTCCTCAAATGGATTCTCCATGATCTGATTCCTCTATGATTATTCCTTTCCCATTTATAAGAGCATCTACAATTTTTTTCCTTCCATTTTTTAGATCTATCCAGAGAGTCTTTCTGGAAATTCCCATCTTCTCAGCAGCCTCTTCCTGAGTAAGCCCTTCTAGATCAACCAAACGCATCGCCTCTATTTCATTAACGCTGATAACAACATGTTCGAGCTCTCTCGCAGGAATCCCTCTGGGTTTAAACATCCAGCTCTTAGGTTTGCATCCAATTCTTCTTCTCACTCTTCTCGGCATCACTTCTCTCCTCTGAGCTCTTTGTCAGCTTTTTCAATTTCTTTCTCCATTTTTTCATGATATTCTTTGATCTTCCTTCTCATTTCCTCATCTTTCATAGCTATGATCTTTGCAGCTGCAAGAGCTGCAGATTCTGGTTCAAGAACCACAAGAGGGGCAACTCCGGATGGCATCCTAAGAGATGAGAATATATCCGCACCTCCGAATTTCTCAGAGTATGGGGGGCATGCAATAACCGGAGAGGGGACAGAAGCATCAACCATTCCAGAAAGAGCATTTGATCTTCCTGCAACAGTAATGTAAATAACATCCCCAGGATACTCTTTCAGAATTTTCAAGAGATGTTCTGGAGTCTTGTGAGCAGAAGCAACTCTCTTCTCATAGGAGATTCCAAAGTTTTCAAGAGCCCTTTCAATTCTCTTCACGAATTCTGCATCACTCTTCGAACCCATGAGAATAACCACTTGGGGCATGAGGGTGACCTCTTCTCCATTTCTTATAAATTTTGTGACTCTGAAGGCAAGTTCATTTTTCTTGAGAGGATTGTAAAGAAAATTCCGAGAATTGGAGCTAAACTAAGTGCAATCCAGCCGAAGATAACTTCTTTTTCTACTAGGAGCTTCGTGATGAAAGGACCTATTGCATTCGCTGAATTTGAGACAAGTCCTATAGCAAAGGCACCGCTTGTCACCATGCTCTCTGGAAAGATAACTGCCGGAGTACTCCAGAAAACCGGGGCAACTCCTTGAACAGCTCCAGAGAGGAAAAGGGAAATATAGAAGATTTGAAGATCGCCAGTTTTGATTGCGTAGCTCGTCATGAGAAGACCAACGAATCCAAGAAGATAGGAGAATATCATCGTCTTTGAAGCAGAAATAAAGAGCTCTCTGTTATCTTTCGCTCCTATAGAGATTTTGTAAGTTAGATAACCAATTAAAATCGACCAGAAGACTTTTGAAGCTGAAAGAAAGGTAGAAAAAACACTCGCCTCTTCTTTAGAGAGTCCGAGGGAATAAACAGTAGAGGGAAGGAGACCCTGAATTGTGAAAACAACCCAAAGAGCAAAGAAGAGCGAAAATCCCCAGATATATGTAAAAGAAAGTCTCCAGGGAGAGGAAACATCTCTTTTCTTGACACGTTTTTTGAGATCTTCAACAAGAATCTCCCAGAGAGCCAATCCGAAAAGCATGAGCACTCCAGTAAGAACGAAGGAAAATTTCCATCCAAAAAGATCTACAAGAGAGCTTCCGGAGAAACTTCCAAAGATACCTCCAAGAAAAATCCCTCCAAGAATTATTCCTTTTGCAAATGCTCTCCCCTCTCTGAAAAGTTCTCCTACTTGAGCGGAGAAAAGGGGAACCAGAGCTATGATGAAGCCCTGAATGAATCTGAGAATTAGGAAAATAGAGAAAAATGGTATAAGCGGTATAAGAATCTGTGGTATTGCTGCGAAAAGAACTGAGAGAAGAACACCTTTTTTAAAATTTCTCTCAAAGTAACTTGAGCGACCGAGGAAAAAAGCTGCGAAGAGTCCAAAAGTATAAGAGACGTAAGCCCAGTCATACAGTTCTGCCGAAACGGAAAAGAAGTTCAGGAGACCCTCTCTTGCAATGGAGCTCATTGTGAGAGTAGCAAACCCCAGCATCATAAGAAGAGAGTCAAGAAACACGTAGAGATATGAGCGCCGGAATCCCATACTTCTCAGCTGAAAGGGATGAAAAATAAAAATTTTGCCATTTTTCATTTTCTAATAATCATTAGAAACTCTTTTTCAAAGCTCTCGCAAGAAGTTCCGTTACGTCCAAGACCTCCATCTCGCTAACACTCTGAAGGTTAAGTTTGCAGAAAGGACATGAAGAAACCACTGCGTCAACGGCCATCTTTTCTGCCTCTTCCATCCTCTTCTTTGCAAGTTCCTGAGATTTTGTAGGGTTCCATGCTCTCAGACCACCTCCTCCGCCACAGCATAGGGAATTCTCTCTATTCTCTTCAAATTCTACAAGCCTCAATCCCGGAATTGCTTCGATTACTTCTCTTGGCTCTTCGTATATTTTGAACTCCCTTCCGAGGTGACAGGGATCGTGATAGACAACTTTCATTTCAAGCTTCTTCAGAGGTAGCTCCTCAACTCTCCTTGCTAAAACCTCAACAATATGCTCCACTTCAATTCCGTAATCGTTCTGAAGCGTTGCGTGACATCCGGCACACGAAGTAATTACGGGTTTCTTGAGAATTCCAAGATTTTTCTTCTTAATCTCGTCTATTTTGTATCCTGATCTCAGAAGTGGTGAACCACAGCAGACAAGATCTTTTGGAACGGAGTAACTCACTCTGAGAGCACTTAAAACCTCTTTTGTGCTTTCATAAACATTTTTCATCCTGAACTTTGTGGTACATCCTGGGAAATATATGAGTTCATGTTCTTCTCTCTCGTAAAAAATCTCTTCTCTCTCTCCATACGGGTTTCCGGTCTCTATGGTGTTTCTATAAATGATTCTGTGTTTTTCTGGGTTGAGATCATGGGAAACAAAAAAGCTTCTTAGCTTTTCAATGAGGTGAGGTGTCTCGTGATTCACCGAGCAAAGAGAGGTGCAGTAGTAACATGTGGTGCAACTGAAAAGAGAGTCCCTAAGTTCTTCATCTATGTATTTTAATGGATCTCTCTCCTTTGGAGGAATGAAGAGTCTTTTGCTTCCGTCATCTCTTTCGAACCTCCTTTTCCAGACCTCATCTAAAGAGTACAACCCCATTGCCATTGCAGTCAGCTCGGAGATATCAATGATGTTCACTCTCTCTCTCCTCCTCTTAGACCCCTCCTCATAGTAAATGCAGTCTAGATGAATTGCGCACTTTGGACAGGAGACAACTAGGAACTCCGCTCCAGACCCTTCAAATTCTTCAATTTTTTTCTCCCTCTCTCTTTTTGCAGTTGCATTGCAGTTCATCCAGCTCGAAACTCCACAGCATTTCGAGCTCTCTCTGTTCTCCTTAAATTCAACTAACTCTCCAAAAGTCTCGATAATTTTTCTCGGCTCGTCATAAATCTTGGAATACCTTCCCAAACGACATGAATCATGATAGATAAATTTGAAAGGAAGTCTCCTTCCTTCGATCTTTTCGAGATTTTCTACTATGAACTGTGAGATATGGACAGTAGGAACTCCATGGAGATCTCTCAAGCTGTGGAGACACTCCGCACACGGAGTTATGACCAGCCTTACATTCTCGAAAAGACCTCTCAAAGAATTCTTAAGCTCCTCAAATTCATCAAGCATTCCGGAATAATAAAGATCGTGACCGCAACATGCTGTGAGGATTTTTGGTTTTATTCCGAGTTTGTTGAGAACTTTCAGCGCGGCATAACCCATGTTACTATATTTCCGATCTCTTCCCATTGCAGAGTAGTTGCCGTAGGGTTCTCCTTCCACAACCTCGAATGCAACATCAAAAATTGGTGTACATCCCGGAAAGAATGCAATTTCGGAGTTCTCGTCAATTTCAACCTCTGTGTATTTCCATGAGAAAAGCGGTGAGAACGAGATAAGGGTTAGGAACATTGAGCCGTGCCCTCCCCTCGCACCGTGAATATATCTGCTCAGTGGAACAAGTCTTATGAGATCAACTCCAGTAGGACATCCCTCCTCGCAAAGCTTGCATAGAAGACATTCAGTTTCCCTATTTCCTATTTTCTCCTTCATGAGCATCTCCTCTCGAATTCGTTAACACATTCAACCCATTTCTGAGCCTCAGAACTCGACATATTGAACATTTCAACTCTATGAGCTCCTATTCCACAGAGATCGAGAAGCTTCTTTAGCTTTAGAATTTTCTCCTTTGCAGAGAGATTTCCGTCAATGTAATGGCATTCGCCTTCTTTACATCCTGTTACCATAACACCTCTTGCACCGAATTTGAAAGCCACGAGGATGTGATTTATGGAAACTCTTCCACTACACGGAACTCTAATAATCTTAATTTTTGAGGAGTATTTTTTCTTGCTTAACCCAGCTAGGTCCGCAGCGTTGTAACTGCAGTGCTGACAGCAAAAGGCTATGATAGAGTCAGGATCTTCGGCAAGAATACCTCTGATTTGAGCCTCAATCTGTTCGTCGGTCAAACCTCTCAGAGTCATGGCATTGCTCGGACAGTACACAGAGCACTTTCCACAGGAATGACAGCTAATCTCTTCAACTTTCAGCTCTCCATTTTCTTCTCTCACAGCATCGAAACTGCAAATCTCTAAACATGTTTTGCATAGGATGCAGATCGACGGGTCTATAACACCTGTCGTCAGAGGAACACTCATCAGGTCATCTTTCAAAAATGTACTAACTCTGCTTGCTGTTGCGTTTGCCTCAGCTATAGATTCCTGAATAGGTTTCGGCCCGCTACAAGTTCCCGCTATGTAAATTCCTTCTTGGAGAGTATCAACAGGTTCAATTTTCGGATGGAGAGGATCGATGAATCCATCTTCACCACTCTTCAGTCCAAGTTTCTTCGCAATCTCTAGTGTTCCATCTGAAGGATTCATTGAAACACTTAGAACCACGAGTTCCGAGTGAAGTTCTTTTATTTCTCCTTCAAGTGTATCTTCAACCTTCACTATGAGATCCTCGCCATCATCAATCACTTCTGCAACATTTCCTCGAATAAAATCTATCCCAAGCTCTCTCGTGCTTTTATAATATTCTTCATACCATCTTCCGCTTGCACGAATGTCCATATAGCAGATTCTCACTTCAACTTCTGGATGCTCCTGTTTGATGAGTCTCGCCTGTTTGAGAGCATACATACAACATATCTTCGAGCAGTATGGATTGTATCTGAGGTCTCTTGACCCAACACACTGGATGAAAGTAATGCTTTTGGGAATTCTACCATCCGATGGTCTTACGACTTTTCCACCAGTTGGGCCTTGGGAGCTGAGAAGCCTCTCCAATTGAAGTGCGGTTATCACGTTTGGATGCTCTACATTGTACTCGCTCTCACTCATATCTCGGAGTTCATAGCCCGTTGCGATGACAATAGCTCCAACAGTTAGTTCAATGATCTCATCCTCATCATCATCAACTATTGCATTTGCCTCACATACAGAGAAACATCCTCTGCACTCTGGCATTTTTCCGTTTAATCTCAGACAGTTTTCCGGATCTCGTAAATGCGTCGAAGGCACTGCTTGAGGAAAAGGCACATAGATGGCACCTCTCGCTCCAAGTCCCTCGTTAAATTCACTGGCAACCCTCACAGGACAGACGTTGGTAATCTCTATCGCCTCTTTTGGACATTTCTTCACGCATTCGAAACATCCAACACATTTAAGAGTGTCATATTTCGGGCAATCATCACCGTTTTGAAGAGCACCATAACCAAACTCATTACAGAGCTTCACACACAATTCGCAGTTCACACATTTTTCTCTCTCAATCTTAATTCTGTCAACGAGTTCATAGCCCTCTGGAACTATAAGTTTCTTGTAATTCGACTTTGCGCACAATCCACATCCTGTACACAAACTTTCATCCACGTATCTGGGCTTCTTTCTTATCCTCACTTTGTATTCTCCTGGACGTCCTTCAATTTCATCAACTTCTGAATAGGTAAGGAGTGTTATGTTTTTGTTTTGCGCAATCTCGCTTAGCTTTGGAGAAATTGTACACATACTGCAGTCATCAGTTGGAAACGTCTTATCCAGCTTTACCATTTTCCCTCCAATACTTGGCTCTCTTTCAACGAGATAAACTCTGTAACCCTTGGAAGCGAGTTCAAGAGAAGCCTGCATCCCCGCAATTCCTCCACCGATGACAAGAACATCTTTATGAATGGGGACATTAATACTCTCAACCGGTTTTAAGAGCCTCGCTTTTTCAACTCCTCCTCTTATGAGAGCTATTGCCTTCTTTGTTGCATCCTCTCCTTTGTGAACCCAGCTACATTGTTCTCTGATGTTTATGAACTCCCAAAGGAAAGGATTAAGTTTCTCTCCTATGCACTCTCTGAAGACTTGAGAGTGATGAGAGGGACTGCACGCAGCTATAACAACCTTTGAGAGCTTCTTCTCTTCAATCGCCCTCTTTATCATCTCTTGACCTGCCTCGGAACAGAGAAAGACGTAATCCTCTGCTATTACTCCAGGCCAGGAGTTAATTGTTTCCTTAACCTTTTGGATGTCCACCTCTCCGGCAATGTTATTTCCACAGTGGCATATGAAGACTCCGATGAGCTCTTCGGGCATCTGAGACCTCTCCTTTAAATTCTTATCTTTAGAGATCTCGCAAGTACTCTTTCTCCTCTGTAATCGGGAAGGAGAATAGGTGCTCTCTTATCTTCTTTCAATCCAGCTTCATCCAACATCCTGTTGAATCTTTCCACGTGTCTCAGTGTGAGCTCTCTGAAGGAACTCCTCTTTGCATGTCTCGCAGCGGAGATTCCTGCCCTTCTTCCAAAGACATTATAATCCAGAAGGCTATTCCCCATCAGTCTGTTCTTCCCGTGAACACCGCCTGTAACTTCTCCTCCTGCGAAAAGCCCCTCTATTCCAGTCCACCCATTCTCATCTATTTCTACGCCACCATTCTGATAGTGAAGCGTCGGGAAAACCAGAATCGGATCCTTTGTAATGTCTATCCCAAAGCGAGCTACAAGTCTCCAGATAGCCGAGAAATGTTTTCTTATAGTTCCTTCTCCGTGAATCTCGTCTATCATTGGTGTATCAAGCCATACACCAACCATTCCGGTTGGAGTTTTTACACCTTTTCCTCTCTCGTAACATTCTCTAATGATCGCAGCAGATTCAACATCTCTCGGCTCTAAAGGATAAACAAAGGCTTCACCTTCAGCATTAACTGGCATAGCTCCCATGCCTCTGACTTTTTCAGTTATCAGCTGTCCCACAATAGCTTCTGGATATGCCGCTCCAGTTGGATGATACTGGGCAGTTTCCATATCTCTGAGTTTTGCACCCACTCTGTAAGCGAGAACAAGACCATCTGCAGTTGCTCCGTAGTGATTCGTTGTTGGATAACCTTGGAGATGAAGTCTTCCAAAGCCACCGGTTGCAAGAACAGTTGCTTTACTCCTCACTACTATGTACTCGTTCGTCTCCAAATTCATGAGAAGAGCCCCGCTTACAGCTCCACTTTCATCGGTGAGGAGTTCAATAGCTGGTGAAAACTCAAGTACAGGAATTCCTATGTTACGTGCTTCATCTCTGATAACTCTCATGATCTCCATTCCAGTATAGTCTTTTGCACTGTGCAATCTCTTTCTACAAGTCCCTCCACCGGGATTTTCGATGAAATGACCCGTATCATTTCTATCATACATCACTCCAAGTTCCTCGTGCCATCTGAGGATTAGAGGAGCATCAAAAACAAGAGCCTTTACGAGCTCTGGTTTATTCGCAAAATGTCCTCCCCCAATCGTGTCAATGAAATGAAGGACAGGACTGTCATCTTCACTATCAGCACACTGAATTCCACCTTCGGCCATCATGCTGTTAGCGTCACCGTGTCTAAGCTTCGTAGCAATTAGAATGTTCTCTGGGGAGATCCCTTCATAGTACGCAAAGATTGCTGCAACAGTCCCTGCACCTCCTCCTCCGATTATCAGAACATCCACTTCGTAATCTACAGTGCTTAGATCAATCTCCTTCGGATCAACGAGAGGTCTTGCTTCGAGAATATCTGCAACCTCATGATAAACGAGATCTCCAGCGTTAGGTCCAACTCTCAATCTTCTTCTTGAGTCTTCCCTATAATCTGGATGAAATTTTTTGAGTATCTTTTCCCTCTCCTCTGCACTCATCGGAGGAACAGATGTTTTCAATCTCTCCTCTCTCGTCTCCTCAACCTTTTCAATAGATTCTCTCATGTATTTCGGATAACCGTCTATGAGTTCCAACATACTCACCTCTTAAACCTTTATCTCTCTCGAATAGTAAATCCGCTTTAGGTCTTCTTGGCTCATTCTCATCAATTCATCAACTTCTTTCTCATAACTACTCTTCTCTATTTCACGGAGCCTCTTTTTCAGGGGTTCTGAATGTTTTGCAAGATATTTTCCGTAGAGTCTTCTAACGAGCTGAGCAACGTGATAGTGCTTGATCTCCGCTGGACATCTTGCTGCACAGAGACCACATTGAATGCAATCAAATGAGAGTTCAGATGCTCTTTCAAGATCCCCTCTTTTCACAGCTTGGATAAACTCCATTACCTCTATTTCCTGAGGACAAGTTTTTGTACATGTATTACACCCAACACATCTTGCAACTTCTGGATAAAAGCTCAGTACAACTTCTCCGAAGGGTTTGAGTTTCTCAATGTCGTAAATTGCTTTTGGAGCTGGTACGAAAGGAAGCTGAACGAGATACATTCCGTCTTCCACAATAGTTTGACAGGCTAAAGCTGTGTAGAGCTTATAATCCCCTTCCTTTCTGTAAAGTGTCCCACAAGCCCCGCAGAATCCTCCTCTGCATCCACATCCTCTAATGAATCTATATCCAGCATATTCCGTGGCTTTAAGTATCGTGAGTCCTGCTGGCACACGATATTCTTTCCCCATCACATATATGCGAACCATTCTCTCTTCCATCTTGATCACCTTAATAATCCTCTCTCCTTCAGCAGAGGTCTTGGATCCACATGATGTTTCTCGAAAAGGCAATCCTCCTCTTTTCCGAATGCGAGAGCAATAAGTTGGGTGAAGTAAAGAACAGGAAGACCACCCTTATTTAAGAACTTTTGTCTCTTATCCAGATTAAATTCGCAAAGCGGACAGGCAACCGCAATTAAATCCGCTCCTCTCCTCCTAACCGCAGAAATTATCTCATCTATCCTTGAGAGAACGATCTCTTTCCTATCCACCGTATGATACGAGCCACAACAATATTTCAGTCTTGCATCTCTGACAATTTCTGCTCCAATAGCTTTAAGCACCTCATCCATGATTTTCGGTCTCTCAGGATTGTCAATTGCAACTTCTCTGGGTCTCAGAAGAAGACATCCATAATAAGGAGCAACTCTCAACCCTTCTAGAGGTTTTACAACCCTCTTCTCTATCTCATCAAGTCCTATCTCTCTGAGAAGTTGGAGGGAATGAAGAACTTCTACCCCTCCTCGATAATCCGGTTCATCATCCATAAATTCGTTCAGGTTTTTAAGAGCGTCCTCATCTCTCTTCACCATTTCATTCGCCTGCTTCAGCGTGTTGTAGCACATTGCACAGTTCGTCACAATTCTACGGGCTCCAGCGCTCTCTGCTCTTGCAAGATTTCTTACAGCGGAAACATTTTGCATTAGATTATCTGTTGAAAGCCCATGGACAGTTCCACAGCAAATCCAGTTGAATTTCTCAACAAGTCTCCATCCAAGAGCCTCAAAAACAGAGAGAGCACTCCTCTCAAAGTGACTCGCTGTATGTAGATGTGTGCATCCAGGGAAATAAGCAATTTCTTTCATCCTGTCATCTTCCTGAAACAGCTTATAAGAGCTATCTGTGGAAGCTCCAGGAGCTCATCAACAGGTATTTTTGAGGGATGTATTCCATCGTGCATCTTTCTTAATCTAATCTGGCGGAGAGCTTCCATGATTCTGCTTATGTCAATTTCGTTTGGACATCTTATGGTGCATGTGAAACAGGCTGCACAAATCCATGGAGTCTGAGAGTGGAGAACTTCTTCATGATCATCGAGAATCGCTCTGATAATTTCTCTAGGAGTGAAGTCCATAAAATCTACTGAAGGACATCCTGCAGAGCACTTACCGCATTGATAGCATGAGTAGAGATTCTGGCCACTTATCTCCATGACCCTCCTTAGAAGCTCTCTCTCTTTTCTCATCTCTCCGCCTCCAGAAGCTCCTGAAATCATCCCCTATTTAATCTTTAGGCATTAACAAATTAAGTCTTTCTAATTTTTTTGTATCCATTGTAATTCCACGGATTTGGTTATTAGAAAGCTTTTTCAGGAGAAATTCAAAAATTAATTTTGGGTGTTTTTATGGATCGTGAACTCGTCGTTGAAACCGTTACCAGTCTTTTCCGCAAAGCGGAGACTTCTCTTGGTGAGGATGTGAAAGAGCTTCTGAAAAAAGCTTTTGAAGAAGAGGAGGAAGAGATTGCAAAGAGAAATCTCGAAGCAATCATAAGGAATGTGGAGGTAGCCGAAAAAACTGGACTTCCGATATGTCAAGATACTGGGATTCCAGTTATTTTTGTGGAGCTCGGAAGAGAACTTGAGTTGAGTTTTGACTTAAGAGATGCAATCATTGAGGGAGTTAGGAAAGCAACGAAAGAGATTCCTCTCCGTCCAAATGCTGTGGATCCAATCACTCGAAGAAACTCTGGAGATAACACTGGAAGTTACATGCCGCAGATTCATTTTGAGATTGGAGAAGGAGATGAAATGAAAATTTCCGTTCTTCCAAAAGGAGCAGGAAGTGAAAACGTATCTCGACTCAGAATGATGCTCCCGTCAGAAGTCGATAGAATTCATGAGTTCGTCTTGGAGAGTGTTAGAATCGCCATGGGTAAGCCATGCCCACCCATTTTTTTGGGGATTGGAATAGGAGGAACTTTTGATGGTTCAGCAAAGCTTGCAAAGAAAGCTCTTCTGAGAGATGTAAGAAAAATGACAGAAGAGGAAGAGAGGATAAAGGAGATGATCAACGAACTTGGGATAGGACCAATGGGACTTGGAGGAAGGACAACCGCTCTTGGCGTATACATAGAGAAGGCATTTTGTCACACGGCATCTCTTCCAGTTGCTCTGAATTTTCAGTGCTGGGCGCATAGAAAAGCAACCGCCATTTTGAGGTGAGTGAAATGAGGATTGAGACTCCACTGAAAAAGGAAGAAATTCGAAAGCTCAGAGTTGGTGATACCGTTTATATTTCTGGGGAGATCGTCACTGCCAGAGATAGAGCTCATATGAGAATTTTGGAGATGCTGAGAAAGAGAGAGAAGCTTCCGGTTGAGCTGAATGGTACCGTCATTTATCACTGTGGTCCGATTGTGTCAATGGAAAGGGAGAAATGGAAGATCATCTCTGCTGGCCCCACAACCTCTGCAAGAATGAACGACCTCACTAAGGAAATTCTGAAGAATGTGGAACTCATGGCAATTATAGGAAAGGGTGGTATGAGCTCTGAGGTTAAAGATAGTTTGAGAGGAAAAGGAGTCTATTTTGCTTATCCCGGTGGTGCAGGAGCTCTTGCAGCCAAGAGCATTAAAGAGGTGAAAAACGTTTTCTGGAGCGATCTAGGAATGCCTGAAGCTCTCTGGGTTCTTAGAGTTGAGAATTTCGGTCCCTTGGTTGTAGGCATTGATTCCCATGGAAGAAGCATTTACGATGAAATTGAGAGACATGTTGAAGAGAGAATGAAATGGATAAAAGAAAAAATTCGGAGGTGAAAAGAATGAAAAAAGTAGCAATCTTCACTTTCACAGACGAAAAGATGTGCTTTGTTCATGCCATGTTAAATGCGCTGGATATGAAGGAACACAATTTTGATGTTAAGATCGTCATAGAAGGAGCTTCAACACGCTTCATTGGAAAGATTTCTGACCCCGAGGATCCTCTCTCAAAAGTTTACTCAGAAGTGAAAAGTAAAGGCATCATCGACTGCGTTTGTAAGAGTTGTGCAACTCAAACAAAATCGCTGAAAAGCGCTGAGGAAGAAGGTTTGAAGCTCTGTGATGAAATGGATGGACACCCGAGCATGAGAAGGTATATCGAGGAAGGCTATGAAATTCTTGTCTTCTGAGGTCCCAGAATCTGTTTCCCTAGTGAAGGCGAAAGAATCGAAGAAATTATGGCAATCATTACGAAGATAGCGTATATACTTTCATTTATTATTCCTGCTTGAATTCCAATTTCTACTCCTGCAATTACTAAGCTCAAACGAGCTGAGTGAAGCACTCCAAGTGAAATTGCTTTCTTAATGTTCATACCTGCAAGGAGTGATGAGACCCCAGCTCCTATCATCTTCGATGCGAGTGCAGTAATGAGGATTAGGGTGAGAAGCATCAGATTATCGAGCTTTGAAAAGAGTTCCAGAAGATCAACTTTAACTCCAACAAGGATAAAGAGGATCGGAATAAAAAATCCATATCCAAAACTTTCGAGTTTTCTCTCCAGCATAGTTTTATCGTGGGGAAGTGCTTCTGAAATTATCAGACCCGCTATGAAAGCACCTAAAATAGAGTGGAATCCAAAGTATTCGGAAAGGACAACAAAGAAAATTATAAGTGCGAAGGAGAATCGAACACCGAGTTCAAAGTGACTCTCTTCATCGATCCAAGTATCAAGAAATCTGATAAATCCAGAATCTCTCAAGGCTTTCGGGAGAAGGAAGAGAATTGTTACAAAAATGAGGGAATATAAGAAGGAAAGGTTCATCTCTCCTTCTATAATTGTGACTGATAGTGCAAGAAGAAACATGCTGAGTATATCAACTATCACGACCGAGCCGAGGAGAATCTTCTTGAAACCATTATCAGAGAGCTCTCTTGTTAGCGGTAAAATCACCCCAAGCGAGGTAGTAGAGAGAAGAGTGCCCATAAAAAGAGGTGCCACTCCTATCCTCTCTCCTAAGAGATATCCTGAAATAAAGGGAATAAGGAGTGAGGAAAAAGCTATGAACATCGTTCTTCTGATTCCTATTTCCAGTCCCTCAAAATCCACCTCAAGTCCAGCTAGGAACATCAGGTAAATCAGTCCGAAGAGCTTGAAAATTTCTATAATTTCGCTAAAGTTTTTGAGTGAGGCGCTGAAGATTAGATTTCCCAAGATTATTCCGAGAATCATCTCAATGACTATGAGAGGAATTTTAAAACGGTTCGAGAGAATTGGAGCTAAGAGAATTGCGACGAAAGCAACCGAAAGGAAGGTGATGAAATCTTTCATCTGAAGCCACTCAACTTCGCTCTCATGAGCTCTTCATCTTATCATTTCACATCTGAGAGGTTCTCCTCGTCTTATCCTTTCAAGACAGCGATTGCATGATATGCAATCGCTTTCGGAGCTCTCTCCTCTCATCCATTTCGCTGGGAGCAGCGGATCTCTTATCAACGGTCTTGAAAGCGAGATGAAGTCAAGATGTTCAAGCAATTTCTCCGCAACTTCAACACTTCTTATTCCTCCAACACACCCAACTGGTATTTCAACCTCTCTTTTTATTTTTTTGGCAAATTCCGCAAAATAAGCTTCTTCTTTTTGTATCCTTCTTGAGATCATATTCTCCTTGTAATGAAACGCTGATTCGTGCATCCCTCCACTAACCTCTATAAGCTCCAAACCAGCTTTTTCAAGAGTTTTTGCAATTTCCACTGCATCTTTCACTTCCAGTCCTCTCGGAATGAAATCGCAGGCGTTCATTTTAATCATTACGGGTATTTCGCATCTTTCTTTGATTCTCTCTAAGATGTCGAGGATAATTTTTCCCCTTCTCTTTCCGTATTCATCTTCTCTTCTGTTTGTGTGAGGTGAAATAAACTGACTTAGGAGATATCCATGAGCTGAATGAAGTTGGACTGCATCAAATCCCGCCCTCTCAGCCCTTTCAGCGGATTTTGCGAAGTCGTCAACGATTCTTTCAATTTCCTCTTTTCTCAGCTCTCTTGGGACAATCCCGGTTGAAGGATCCTCAACTCTAGAAGGTGCAACTGGCTCGGAGACTCTTGTTTGTCTTCCCGCATGACAAAGCTGAGCAACAAAGACAACACTCTCGTCCACTTTTTTAACCTCTGAGACGAGTTTTGAAAGACCCTCAATATGTTCGTCTTTGCTTATTCCAACCATCTTCTCAATCGCTTTTCCATCCTCGCTTACATACATGAAACCCGTAATGATTGTGGAAGCTCCACCTTTTGCAAGATTTCTATAAAGCTCAATTAGAGATTCCGTAACTCTTCCATCTTCATCTGCCATGACCTCTGCAGTAGCCGATCTGAAGATTCTGTTTTTCATCTCCAAATTCTCTGTGACGAGTGTGGTGAAAAGTCTCATGAACTAGGAAGTGGAATGAAAAACTCTTAAAGTTTCCGCAAAATGAAAAACTAGTTACGGGCCGGAAGGGATTTGAACCCCTGACCTACGGGTTAAGAGCCCGTCGCTCTTCCTGGCTAAGCTACCGGCCCTTGGCGATTCCGATATATTTATTAAAGGAAGATATAAAATTAACCCTCTGTTGCGGTGAAAATAGAGATGGCGAAAAAGAAAAAGCTCAGCGAAAAACCGAAGTATCTTGTGCTTGGCGCCGGAAGTTTTGGTTTTAATGTTGCCAAGGAACTTATGGATAGCGGTTTCGACGTCGTTATTGTGGATGTGGATGAAAAAAGAATCGAGTCACTCAGAGATCAGAATTTTGAAGCAATTCTTGGTGATATAAAGGATGAAAAACTTTTCAAAGAGCTGAAACTCTCGGAATATCGAGCGGTTCTTGTGATGACCCCAGATATGGAAGCAAACAAGAGTGCAATTAGAGCTATAAAGAATGTCTACCCAGATGTCGTGGTCATCGCAAGAGCGAGCAATCCAGCAAGCGAGGAAGAACTCAGAAGACTCGGTGCAGATGATGTGGTGTTACCTCCGGTCATTCTTGCGAAGTACGTTCTTCATGCCATCGAAAAAACAATTTTCAGAAAATCTTCGGAAGAACTTAGGGAAGTGATATCTGAAATTAAAAATGGGATTTTGGGAATAGTTCTTCACGATAATCCAGATCCAGATGCAATGGCTAGCGGAATGGCTCTGAAGAGAATTGCAGAGCATTTTGGAGTTAAAGCCGAAATTCTTTATGGAGGTACAATTGGGCATCAGGAAAATAGAGCCATGGTAAACCTCCTCGATGTTGATTTGAAGCCGATCAGCAAGATTGACGTCAAGAGTTACGAGAAGCTCGCTCTGGTGGATTGTTCAATTCCTGGGAGATACAACTCACTTCCTTCAAATACTCCCGTTTCAATAGTCATAGATCATCATCCAGTTGAAACTGAAAACATCTCCGCAGAGTTCATAGATGTCAGGAGTGATGTTGGCGCAACATCCACAATTCTCACGAAATACCTTCAGGAGATGAACATCCCTGTTGACAAAACTCTAGCAACTGCCCTGATGTATGGAATCAGAACAGATACAAATAATTTCAGGAGGAATGTCTTCCCAGCCGATTTCAGTGCAGCAGCTTTTCTTCATCCTTTCGTAAATCAGGAAATCCTCGATCAGCTGACATCGCCGGATATCTCAACAGAAACTCTTGATGTGATTGGAGAGGCTATAAAAAATAGAAAATTGAAGGGAAGCATTCTGATAACTACGGTCGGAATGGTCAGAGATCGTGATGCTTTAACCCAAGCTGCGGACTATCTGCTCAGACTTGAGGGGATAACCACAGTTTTAGTTATAGGAATTTCTGAGGAGAAGATCTTGGTTTGCGCCAGAAACAGAGACATTAGGCTGAACATAGGAGAGGTGGTTGCAAGAGCTTATGCAGATATAGGAAGTGCTGGAGGCCACGCTCATGCGGCTGCAGCTGAGATACCTCTCGGAATTTTTGGCGATGTAAGGGATAAAGAAATGTTAATGAAAATAATTGCTGAGTCTGTTGCAAAAAGATTTTTGGCTGCAGTAGGGGTCGAGAAAATAGAAGAATAATATTTTAAATCTTTTCCTTTTCTCTCGCGACTCTGATCTCCTTCATTAACACAATGTCGCCTACTGCTATGACAAGTCTGTAGGGTATTATCAGCCCTTTGTTATTCGTGTCGTAAATTTCGGGATTTACATTTATCAGAGCAAGTCCTGCTATTTTCTTTTCTTCTGGGTCTATTACCACATCATTAATCTTTCCGACGTATTTTCCTTTATCAGTGTAGACATCCATACCGAAAAGCGATGTAAGCTCTGTTTTCATGCCTCTTTCACCTTTTTGTAACTCATGTTGAACCTATATATAAACCCTTTCAGATACTCGGATCCGAGAAGCGCAAGTGTTATTAGACATTTACAGCTAACAAAAAATCATGAAATCTTCAATTCGTCTTGCGAAAATTTTCGGAATTCCTTTGGAGCTTCATATAAGCTTCCTTTTCATACTTCCTGTTTTCATATGGATTTTCGCTTTCAATTTGCCTCCATGGGGTTTTGGAAATCTTCCCGAACCTCTGAATTACATTTACTCCACTGTGGCAACTCTCCTCCTCTTCACGAGCATCTTGATCCATGAAATTGCACATTCTTTAGTTGCTTTGAAAAAAGGTGTTAAAATCAGAAGCATAACTTTAATGCTCTTTGGAGGAGTTGCTTCCATGGAGGATATTCCAGAAGATCCTAAATCAGAGGCTTTAATATCTTCTTCAGGACCTCTAACAAGTTTTTCACTCGCACTCGCTTTTTATTTCCTCCATCTCTTCACATCACCGTTGGAAAACCTTTTCTACTTCCTTTTTATCGTGAATCTTGCTCTCGCCCTCTTCAATCTCATTCCAGCTTTTCCAATGGATGGAGGGCGAATTCTCAGAGCTATATTCGCCTCTCGTATGCCCTTCCTCGAAGCCACGAAAAAAGCTGCAGAGATAGGGAAGCTGATAGCGATTTTCATGGCATTCTTCGGACTTTTCTATAACCTCTGGCTTTTCGTAATAGCTTTCTTCATCTACATCGGTGCAAGTGAAGAAGAGAGGGCAACTGCAATGACCTCTCTTTTCGAAGGGTTGAGAATCCGAGATATCATGACCGAAAACGTCTCTATGGTCTCTCCAGATCTCTCAGTAGAAGAACTCCTCTTTAAGATGTTTGAAGAAAAACACATGGGCTATCCCGTGATTCAGGAAGGGAGACTTGTCGGTGTTGTAACTCTTGAAGATGTGAGGAAAGTTCCTACTGAGAGAAGAAGGGATGTGAAGATCTACGAAATAATGTCAAGAGATGTGATGGTAGCCTCTCCAGACGATCCTTTGAGTTTGATAGTTAAGAAAATGTCTGAGACAGGTGTGGGGAGAGTTCCAGTCGTTGAAAACGGAAAAGTGATCGGAATTGTAACAAGAACCGACATTTTGAGATCGCTTCAGCTCCTCACGGAGATGAGGAGAAGATGAGAAATGTCGAGATCATAGGAACTGCTCATGTTTCTAAAGAGAGTGTAGAGGAAGTCGAGAGGAAGATAAGGGAAATAAAACCTGATGTTGTTGCTGTAGAACTTGATCCTTTGAGATTTAAAGCTCTTGTGGAAAATAGAGACATATCTTTTAGATATGTTTTAAGAAATCTCAATTCATTTACTTTTTTCTCTCTCCTCTTAACCGTTCTTCAGAGGAGAATTGGGAAGAAACTCGGTGTTCGAGCAGGAGAAGAAATGCTTCAAGCAGTTAAAGTAGCTGAAGAAGTCGGTGCATTTGTTTATTTCATAGATAGACCTCTTCACATAACTTTTCAACGCTTATGGAAACGAATGAGTTTGAAAGAGAAAATCAAGATCATTTTCATGACTCTTTCGTCTTTTCTCTTCACTAAGAGTGTTGATATTGAAAGAATGAAGGATGAGGATTTCGTCTCTGCAATCCTAAAAGAGCTCGGGAGAGCGTCTCCTTCAGCTCTTGAAGTTCTTGTTGAGGAAAGGGATGCTTACATGGCCTCTAAACTTCTGAAACTTCCCGATAATCTCAAGGTGGTTGCTGTAGTCGGTATAGGGCACGTTAAGGGAATAAAAAAATATCTGGAGAATCCAGAAGAAATCTTAGTAAAGATAAGCTTTTGAAACTCCATTCAGGCAAGACCGAGCTCTTCAATTTGTCGTCTCAGCTTTTCAACACTTCTCTTACAATCTTCTTCAGTCTTCCCACCTGTGATCACTAGTTTTCCTGAACCAAAGACTAATATGACCACTTTTGGATCATCAAGCCTATAAACCAGTCCTGGAAACTGCTCTGGTTCGTATTCCACATTTTCCAGTCCAAGTCCTATTGCGAGAGCGTTTAAATTAACGTCAAAGCCCAGATCTGCAGAAGCCACGATATTTTGAATTTTGACCTCTGGATTCTCGTACACTTCGATTCCCATGCTTCTAAGCTTCGAAACAAGATGCTCAACTGCCTTATTAACATCTTCCACGCTTTTTGCACCAGTGCAATTCACTTTTCCGGATCTGAATATCAGAAAAGCTGCTTTTGGGTTGTTTATTCTGTAAACCAGTCCCGGAAATTTCTTTTCGTTATATTCTGAACCTTCAAGTCCCTTTTCTATTTTCTTCAGGTCAAGTTCTTCCGCTATCCCAGTGGAAGCAACAATATTTTCGATGTTGATCTTGGTTCCTGCCATTTTTATACCCTCATATTTAAAGTGACCTCTATTTACATTTTAAATATTTTGCCCCCTCGTTCATCGGATAAAAAAATACTTGAAAGTTTTTTAATTGTTGAACCTCAATACTTTCATCTAAGGTGGAGGTGTATTGTTGGAGCTGGCAGAACCTTTGATATTATTTACACTTATTGCCGGTCTCTACATGGCATGGAATATCGGAGCTAATGACCTTGCGAATGCAATGGGAACCTCTGTTGGGAGCAAAGCTCTGACGATCAAACAAGTCATAATCCTTGCAGGAATTCTTGAATTCTCTGGTGCGGTATTCTTCGGCAAAAGGGTTACTACGACAATTGCGAAGGGAATAATCCCGATAGAACTGATAGATCAGCATCTCATAACTATTGGGGCACTTTCTGCAATTCTTGTTGCTGGAGTCTGGATAACCGTAGCAACATTCTACAAACTTCCAGTTTCCACAACTCATTCCATTGTAGGGGCTGTTCTGGGTTTTGGTCTGGGATTGGTTTTCAAAGGTTCTCTTTCTCTCTCCTCCATAAAGTGGTTTGTCCTTCTCAAAATAGTTGCAAGCTGGATCCTCTCTCCAATAACAGGAGGGATATCCGCTTTTTTGATTTTCTACCTAATCCGAAAATATATCTTGGAGACCGCTGAAAATGTGAAAAAAGTGGAGAGAATTTTTGGATATCTCCAGATTGCTTCCGCTTCTTATGTTGCATTCGCACACGGTTCAAATGATGTTGCAAATGCAGTTGGTCCTGTTTCTGCTGCACTCGGATTATTTGGAGCAGAGATTCCGAGATGGCTTCTTGCAATAGGAGGTATTGGAATTGTCATAGGACTTGCAACTTGGGGTCATAGAGTTATTGAAACTGTTGGAGAAAGAATTACGACGTTAACTCCTACGAGAGGTTTCAGCGCAGAATTCGGAACCGCTTCAACAGTTCTCGTATGCTCTTCACTTGGACTCCCGATATCAACAACGCATACTCTCGTTGGCGCGGTTGTTGGAGTGGGATTGGCTGGAGGTATTGAGGCAGTAGATTTAAGTGTCATACGCAAAATAATATATTCCTGGGTGGTGACGGTTCCCGCAACAGCTCTTGGGAGCCTTCTCCTTTACATAATCTTCGAAGCGGTGATATGAAATGGTTAAGGACTTCATAAGACCAATACTTGACATTTTCGGTAAGTCTCCCTTTGGTCCCATTTACGAGCATGCATTGAAAGGAAAGGAGACTGTTTATGCATTGAAGAAAGTTGTGGATGCTTGGTGTAAAGGAGATATGGAAAGTGTCGTTAAATTGGCTGAGGAAGTCTCCAAACTGGAGCATGAAGCCGATATAATCAAGCAGAAAGTCAGAGAAAGACTCCACGCAGCTGTTCTTCTTCCAGTTGACAGAAACGACGCTTTAGAATTTCTGAAGCCTCAGGATTCGATTGCAGACAGTGCAGAAAGAGCTGCGGAGTTAATCTCCATAAAAGAGGACGTCATACTAACGGAAACTCTTAAAAAACAATTTAGGGAGATGATGAACAAGACGATAGAGTGCATAGATATTTATGACGCTTTAGTATCAGAAATCAAAGACCTTCTCGACTCATCCTTCAGCAAGAAGGTTGTTATGAGGACAGTCGAAATTGTCCCAAAAATTGAGGAGCTTGAACATGAAGTTGATATAATAGAGCTGGAAATGCTCAAAGAGATATACAAATCTGAAAAGGAGCTTGGAGCCACAAATGTCTTTCATCTGTATCACATCATCATCACTCTTGCAGATGTGTCAGATAACACAGCAAGGGCTGCAGATAGATTAAGGACGATGATCTACAGACCAATGTGAGCAATTTTTCCTTTGGGTTCTATTTCTTCGAATATCTCTCCCGTGAAAAGGAATACCTCAGTATCCTCATCAAGCCAGCTTTTGGGGGGAAGACCAGCTTTAACACAAGTTTGCATAAGAAATGTCTCAGCATCCCATCCATATTCAACTGCAACTTGGGGAAGAAGGAGCCCCTGAAAGATTCCTCTTTTTATGATGATTCCGTGTTTTCCAATTTCAATTCTCTCGGGTCTCTCTTCTGGTTTACTCTTTAACTTCTTTGGTTCGGAGAGCACTGTAACAGATACTCTAATTCTCTCCATTTCCTTCTCCCTTACTGGAGGAAATCTTGGATCTTCAAAAGCTGAGCTTAACGCAGCTTTTATCAGAGCTTCTTTCAGAGGAAGAACAGGATAAGGATATCCTATACATCCTCTCAACTCTCCGTTCTTGTAGAGAGTCACAAATACTCCTCGCTTCTCTTCGAACTTCGGAGGAAATTCGAAGTCTTTAACACTTACTTTTACCCCTTTCAATCTCTTTTCAATTGCTTCTCTTACAACTTTAACTGCGAACTCTCCTTCATGAGGTTCAAGCATGATTAGATTTTTAATGCATCCCTCCTCATAAATCATCTGGTGGTGAGAGAGGGAGGGCGGCTCTCGGCGTAATGCTGAGGAAAGTTCCCCCACCGTTAGAGGCGAGCACCCGCAAGGGTGCAGGGCGAGAGCCTTGGTCTCCGCACAGAAACGATACGGACGCAGGATAATGCAAGGATGCGCACCGCATTGCGGGCGCTGAGGTCTCCTGCGAACCGATGAAACGGGCGGAACCTCGCCGGTGCAAGCCGAACAGGGGAGCTTAAGCTCCCCGGGTGGGCGCTTAGACGAATGCCGCCGGAACAAAAGGGGACTTACTCCCCTCACTCACCACCTTCGCTATCTTATTTTTCCTCTCGCTATGGATGCGAAGATTCCAATTAAACAAATAAGTGAAAAGATTGTAAAACACACTCTCAAGCTTTTTATGAAAATCTCATGGATTTGAGGAGCTATCTCCACCTTGCCCATATAAACTGCGAAAATTATCATGATTATCGCCATACTGAGGGTTTGGCCTATAACTCTCATAGTTGCCAGCATTGCAGAGGCTGTACCATAGTATCTTCTTTCCACCGAACTCATTATTGCGTTTGTATTTGGAGAGCTGAAAAGGGCAAATCCAGTGCCGAGGAGCACGAGATTGCCAATGATGAAACCGAGAGGAGTGTTTTCGCGGAGGGATGAAAATATAAAAAGCCCGAGGGCAGTGATACCCATTCCTGAAGAGGCAACAACCCTTGGCTCGACTCTATCCGAGAGCCATCCAGCGAGAGGTGAGAGTAGAGCTTGAACTGCAGGTTGAGAAACAAGAATAATTCCCGCCTCTTGAGGAGTCAATGCCTTTATGTATTGGAGATAGAGACTCAGAAGAAAAGTTATGCCAAAGGTTGCGGAGTAATGGAGTAGTGCTGCGAGATTTGAGAAAGTAAAGGTAATGTTTCTTTTGAAGAGTTCCACATGTAATACTGGAGATCTAGTTTTACCTTCATAGACTATGAAGATAACGAGCAAAAAAGAGCCAATTAAAATCAGAGGTTTTGAAATCTCTGATATCCCAAGGAGGAGGATAACGAGGGCTAAACCATAAAGAATTGATCCTGAAAAGTCGAATCTTTCTCCTTTCGCGTCAGCCCATTCTCCTTTGAGCTTCCAGAGACTGAGAATAATTACAAAAATACCCAGGGGAACCATCACAAGAAAGACACTTCTCCAGCTGAAGCTCTGAGTCAGAAAACCTCCGAAAAACGGACCCATGCTTAATCCCGTATAAACAGATGCAACGTTAATTCCGAGAACTTTTCCTCTTTCACTTATTGGATAAACGGAGGTTAGAATGGCAACTGAAGTTGAGAAGATCATCGAAGCCCCGAGTCCCTGAAAGACTCTTGAGGCTATAAGCATTTTCGTTGATGTTGAAATTCCACAGAAAAGCGAGGCTAACGTGAAAATTGAAATTCCAAAGAGGAAAATTCTCTTCCTACCCTTTATGTCCGCGAGTCTTCCAATAGGAACAAGAAAGACTGCAGTACTGAGAAGGAATGCTGTTGCAACCCAATTCATCGTTATTGCATCCATCGAAAAATCTTTCCCTATAGTTGGAAGAGCTATGTTAACGGAAGATGCTGCGAAAGGGATTAAGAAGGAAGAAATCGTTGTAACAATGAGTGCTGAACGTTTCATATATTTCCTTAGGTTTTCGAGAGACTCGATTTAAATCTTATCTCCACAAAAACCTTCTGAGGTGATGGAGTGAGCGAGGTAAAACGAGGAAGACACTCGAAAGTTTATCTAACGGAGAAGTATGCAATTAAAATATTTTATCCAGAGTTCTTCTACAACTTTAAGAAAGAGGTCTATTTTCTCAATTTACTCCAGCCTTTCGGTTTCGTTCCTCGAATTTATTCCGCAGACTTCACTGATCTGAAAATTGTTATGGAACGGATAAGGGGTTCGAGTATCAGCGAGTCACTGGATCTAGGGACAATTTCTAGATCTCTGGATATTTGTTTTATTCTTGACAAACTTGGGGTTCAGAAGGAAGAGATGAATCACCCAGAGAGACATATCGTTGTTTCTGATAAAGTTTATTTTTTGGATTTTGATAGGAGTCATCTCTCAAGAAAACCATCAAATGTCACGCAGTTCTGCAGTTATCTGAAAAGTCTTGGTTTCAGGATTGATAAAGAAGTTCTGAGAGATTATAAGAAGATGTACACCACAGAAAGCTTCGAAAATCTTAAGCGTCAAATTCTTCTCACTTTTAGTAATAAAAAATAGAAAATTCTCGTCTGAGAGCTCGTTTTAATTCTTCAGAACCCAAACAAAAAGTTAAAAAGGAAAAACTTGAGGAGGTGTGAGTTTATGGCATGTTTCCTCGTTCCAGCAGAAGAAGCAATAGTTATAAGAGCTTTAGAGAAAGCAATGGGAGAAAAAGCGAGAGTTTGGAAACTTCATTGGTTGAATAGAATGCTCTGGGGCGGAGTTTTGCTCCTCGCAATAGAGCACATTTGACATGGAGAAGTTGCCCCTTAGCCTCCTTTTTTAACAGCGATGCAGAATCCGGCGGACATTCCAGTGATGCTTCATGAAATGATGGTAGTTGGAGGTGCAATGAGCGTAGTTGTAACTTTGGTATGGTTACTTCTCGTTATACTGTTCTCGAGCATGAACTCAGAATATCCGCTGAGTGAGAGTGTTAAATCATTTTATTTTTTTCCATAAATTGGAATTTTTTCTCCGCATCTCGGACATTTGTAATCTTTACTCAACTTCCACTCCACAACTCCGTGAGAGAAACGGGTAATAACTCTCTTGTTACATCTCGGACAAAATGTGCTCTCGTGCTCCGCTAAACCCGTATTTCCGATATAGACATAATTGACGTTGTACTCTTTCTGAGCAATCTCCTTGAGAGTTAAAAGCTTTTCAATCTGAGTTGCGGGCTTTTTCCAGTAATTTTTTGGATAGTAACGATTTATATGAAGTGGAACATTCTCACCGAGAAATTCAGAATGCATCTTGAAAATCCATCTATAGCACTCTTCGAAGTCATTTGCACCAGTGACAACAAGGTAAACGATTTCAACATGGACACCTAGGTTCAGAACCTCCTTTGCATTTTCAAAAATCTTTCTATGCTCTATACTTCCAAGAACTCTCATGTTTGGACATCCTTTAATGTCTATGCTGAAACCAGATGCACCATTTTCAATGAGATTTCTTAGGGCTCTCTTCGTGAAATATCCATTTGTCACAAGACAGTTGTAGAGTCCATATCTCTTTCCAGTTTCAAAGACATCGAGAAGATACGTGTAAAGAGTTGTGGGTTCGTTGAAACTTGCACAAAGGCCATCATCACCCTCTTTCAATGCAAGAGCTATGAGCTCTTCTGGAAGGATCGTTTTCGACCTTTCTGGAAGTTCCGAGAAGCTGATGTGGTAGTTCTGGCACCATGGACAGTAGAAATTGCAACCAAATCCCGAGAAGGTTAGAGCGGAAGTATTGGGATGATAGTGAAAGAAAGGCTTTATCTCAATTGGTCTACTTTCCACCGCACTCAGCTTTCCATAACCAAGATGCACAAGTTTTTTGGATATGCTCGCATAGTTTTTGCAAATACCTCTTTTTCCTTCTTCAATAAGACATCTTCTTTCACATACGAGACATCTGATTCCTTTCTCCTCTTTTTGGTAAAGATTCTCAACTCTCATCACAATATTTTTTGAAACTTTTCTGAATTTTAGAGTTTCCTCAGTGTATAAATGTAAAATAGGACGATCTGATGGAACTGAAAGAGCTGACGAAGAATTACGTGCTCGGGAATTCGATTAGATTGAGCATCGTGCTCTGGTTTACTCCTGAAGTGGCCCTAGGAAATCTCGACTCTTATTTGAAAACTCTGGAAAAAGCTAATTATGTAAAGATAAAAAAATCATTGCAGATAGACCGAGACGATTGTTGAGATAACTGATAAAGGGATTGAGGAAACCGGAAAATATTTGGAGATGCTGAAAGAAGTGTTGAACCAGTTTAATCAAAACTCAGATATTCGAGAACCCTCTCGGCAATTTCTTCCCCGAGAATCTCATTAAGTTCTTCTTTGTTTCCCGGTCTTTTCATCAGAATCTTACTCGCTCTCTTATCTCCGATCTCTGGAAGAACTCTCAACTCTTTTAAATTAGTCTCTCTAATTTTCACAGGATATCTAACTCCAGTGACGCTTCTGTAACCGTAATCCACGATCTTAACATCGTAAAATTTTCCGAGCTCCAGCGGATAGGGAACTCCCACGAGGAGTGGATATGTTCCAATCTGCCTCCCAAACGTGATATCGCCCTCTCTTTTCTCCATGTAAACATCTTTCATAACCGTTCCCTTCGGGAGAATCTCCCTCAGCATCGGCTGATCTATCCCCTCTCTCACAGCTCTTTTAAATTTTAGAAATTCTTCTCTGTGTCTCACTCTGAAATCTCCTCTAAGCGGAAGAACTTGTCTTATGTTTATTCTTCTGAGCCACAATCTTTTTTGTTTTATTTTCCTAAGGAATTCCAAATTTATTTTATATGTTCTTCGAGTCTCTCCTCTCAATCCAGCGAGAAAATTCAATCCTGGGAGTAACTTTGGCATTCCGTTCTCTCCTCTCTCTCTTCCCACCTCATTAATTATTTCTATTGCTTTTTCAACCTCCTCTGGAGTTGCATTCAGATCATTTTCTTCTATGACTTTTGGGTCCGCAGATTCCATTCCAAGAGCGAGGACATTTCCTGGAGTTGTGAATTTTACGAGAATACGTAAAATCTCCTTTGATTCTTCGGGATAATTCGCTATAACTGCTGGATTTGCATTATCGAGATGCAAAACTCTGATTTTTGGACATCTTTTCCAGATTCCATCGAAAAGTCTCTCAATTTCTCTGACTTGAGGTTCTGGAATCTCCTTTTTCCCAATACCTCTTGCTTTGTAGCTTATTGTACAGGATTGACCTCCTATTCTGAAGTTTCTAACCCCGAAATCGTAGAGGATTCCAATCTCTTCTATCACATCTTTCTGCTCTCTGAATTCCGGTCTTCCATAAAGGGGTTCGATGCAGAATGAACAACCTCCGGTGAAATACCTTACGCATCCTCTGTAAAGGCTTATTTCCGCGATGAGAGGTTCCGGAAAGAAAGGGTGCCTTTGAACAACCTTAGCCCCCTTTTTTAACCATCTTTCTCCCTCCTCACTTTTCATCCATCGATCTTCTGCCTCTCCTCTCATCGCTTCGTAGAAATAGGCGCAGAGATCCTTCTTCGAGTAGTGATCATATCCTTCGACTTTTGAGTATCTTGCCAGTGGACCTCCAAGAAAAGTCTCTCCATCGCTCTTTCTCGCAATTTCTTCAGCTTCTCTCTTACTCATCGGAGTCGCAATGAGATATCTTCCCGGAACGCTAACTCCGCCATGAACGAGAATGATCTCTACTTCCGGCAACCCAAATCTCCGAACTTCGTCAATCGTCATGTATTCCCATTCAAGCTCAAGCTCTTCAGCCACTCCAGCGAGAAGTCTTGGTTCAGGAGAGATGTACGGAGGAACTCCAAGAAGACTCGGCTCATCCACGTATCCGTCAATGATGAGAACTTCTACTCTCTTCTTTATCTCTCTCCTCCGTTCGTTCCAGAGGTCGTGGTATTTCATATTCTTCTCTTAAACTCAGAGTTCGAGGCATAAAAATTGAACGACTGCAGTAAACACTAGATATTGCTTGCACACTATCACATAACAAAGTGATTTTAGGTCTTGATGCTGAGAGGGGTAGACTCTGAATACTACTCTAACAGTGGTTTGGTAATCCTATAAATAATCCAGAATACATAGGCAATCAAGACAGCCACTACAGCAAAGAATGCCTCCTTCATTTCTATTATTTCTATTCCTTCACCGAGTATACCTAATCCAAAAAAGAACGCTATGGGAAAAAGAAGATGAATTAATTCGTCTTTTTCGATGAAAAACACTCCAGTCTTTCTAATTTGATAAAACAAATATAATGAAAATATCGCTACAAGAGATGAAAGTGAAAAAATCACCATTTCTGCAAGAGTGTGTAATCCCCAAGCATGTGTTTCTTTTCCCATTAGCCAGACAATGCTTCCATAAATCAAGATATCCTTAACTTTACTCAAGTCAAATTCAAAAAATCTCCTCAAACTTGCAATCACACTTAAACAAATTGCGATTAATAATAACGCAATAACAGTCTCAATCAATCCAAAATAGGTATTTAGGGTATATCTAAAAGGTAAGTGCAAAAGCATAAAAATGTTAAGCAGAATGTAAAACATGGGAAGGTATTTTAGCATTGCCGAGGTCTGAGGAATTGTAGAGTTCGATGGTCGTAATGCATAACCTACTGCACCTATAACTCCTAAAATCCCTCCAAGTACTGGTAAAACCAAGGATTCCAATAGCAACGGCATCACCTCATTCAATAGCTTTTGTATGTTTAAGAATGTTTTCTCGTTTATATTTTCTGGTTCAAAGTTTCTGAGTCGTTTACACAGAATACACGAGGATTCTGGATATAAACTCGGTAAAACCTAACTCTTGATATCACAGAAAGATGAAGAAGTATAGCATAGTGAAGTGGTTAGGAAGGTGATAATAGGCTACTTGAAGAAATTAGAGAGAGTAAAACTGAGATAAACACGAAAAATCTCCTGAGAGGGTGCTGAGATGCTACAAAAAGACGAGGGACACCGAATGGAAAAGAACCTATACGATACAAAGCAAACTGATTGAATGCGTGCAAAAAGAACGAAGTTATTCGGGGATATACAACAAAATTCAATCTTACAGTGCTTTATGACAGATTTTGATGTAGTTGTGGAAGACAAGCAATAAAAAATGAGTGGAGACAATTTATTAGGAAAGAAGGGAAGCCGTCGGAGGGATTTGAACCCTCGACCTGGTGATTACGAGTCACCCGCTCTTCCGGGCTGAGCTACGACGGCAACTACTCTTCCAATTCCCTTGGTTTTACCTTCTCTGAATATGAACTTCTGCCCTTCATAAATATATTGCGGGTGAAATTTAAATCTTAGCTTTACTATTGCTCTCTCCCCTGCTTTGAGATACTCTCTGTCCATCTCCTCGAATATCACAGTCTCTGAGATTGTATCCATGTGAACAACTGGTTCGTAACCTCTCATGATACATGTGGGATGATTTAGAATCATAACCTCAGCAAGAAACTCTCTGACTGCGATACCTCTCTCTACGAGAACCATACCTCTTCTAATCTGATCTTTTTCCACACCTCGGAGGGAGATTCCTACTATGTCACCCGCTTTAGCCTCACTCACGTTATAATGGTGAATCTCAATTGAGTTCACTCGCACTTTTTTGAAACTTCCATCATCCATCGGACCAAGTTCAAGAACATCTCCGACTCTTACACGTCCTTGGGAAATCGTTCCACTTACAACAACTCCAACACCAGAAATGTTGTAAACTTTATCTATGTACATCCTGAAGGACTCTTTAAATTTCACGTTCCTCTTTATCAGATTTCCAAGAAGAGTCTCTAAAAGGTCAATTCCCTCCCTCGTAACTGCAGAGGTTCTGATTATCGGAATTATCGGATCAGAGAGAAGCATTTCAGCACATCTTTTTGCATCCTCCTCATTTCTGACCCTCATCGGAATTTTTCCTACCCTCTTCAGAATTTTTTGGATCTCATTTTCGACTTCTTCAACTTTCTCAAGAGAGACTCTGTCAATCTTAGTTATAGCTATGATAACGGGAAGATCCACAGCAAACATTATTCCAAGATGTTCCTTTGTGATATGTGTGACTCCCTGATCCGCAGAAACTACAAGAAGACCGTAGTCAATTTTCTGTCCCACTATTCCTCTTATTGTTGTTCTTAACCACGGTTCGTGACCGACAGTATCAACGAATGATATCACCTTTTCAGCTCTCTTCACAACTTCAGCTCTTTCATCTTTATTTAGTGGATTTCTGAGTCTGATAATCCCTTCATTTCCGAATCCTAGAATTCCGTAAGAGAGTTCTGCAGAGAGTCCTCTCTCTATTTCATGGGGGAGGGTATCCAGATAAACTCTCATTCTTCCTGCGCCGTCATCTTCTTTTCCAGTCATCAAAGAGGCTATTAAAGTACTCTTCCCATGATCCACATGTCCAGCAGTGCATATTATTATGTGATCTTTTTTACTTTCCTTCTGCTTTATCGTGACGGTGCCAATGTAACCTTCTTCTACTTTATACTTTTCCACCTCTGATATCTCCGCATCTAATTCAGAAGCAAGAGATCTCAAAACAGAAAGCGTTCTCTCGAATGCCTCTTCGGAGATTCCCTTCAGATCTCCTCTATCTGATACCCCAATGACATAGATTGCGGAACCCTTCCCACATATTATCCTATGGTTCATCTGACAGATAAGAGACTCCCTTCTCCCTTCCCTTAGATGAACTTCAGGAGTGAGATATTCCTTAAATTCAATGTTTTCGATCTCTCCGTTGCTCACAAGCTCCTTTATATCTCTCATGATACCTCCACGTCAACAACGTAATGATATCTTTTCGGGGCGTAACTCTTAATTTTTCTTATTTCAAGAATTCTCGCTCCCCTTCTCTCTTTCTCGCATGCTCTTTTTATGATCTCTTTAACTTCTTCTTTATTTCTTGCAACATCATGGTAATGGAGAATTCCTCCTTTTCTCAGAGCTCTTATTCCCTTTGATATGTATCTTCTCGCAAGGTAAATGTGACCCATTATTGCTCTATCAAACTCCCCTTCAGGCGTCACCTTGGAACAATCTCCGAGAATGGCTTCCATACACTTTATTTTGTTCAGTTCGATGTTTTTTCTTAGATATCTGTATGCAATTGGATTTATTTCTATTGCAACAATTTTTTTAGGCGATGAATGGACAGCAATAGGAATTGAAAGGTGACCCACACCCGCAAACATGTCAACGATCTCCTCTCCATTACCAACTTTACTCATCCGTCTTCTTTCTTCAATATTTCCCTTGCTGAACATGATTTTGGAGGCGTCGAGCATATATAGGCATCCATTCTCTCTTACAATTGTCTCAGTCTCTCCACTTCCTGCTATGACTTCAACTTTGGGGATCCTCATATCTCCTTCAAGACCAAGATATCTCAAAACGGTTTTGACTTTCGGATACATTTTCAGAAGGGCCTCTCCGACTTCTCTTTTATATTCTTCATCTACTTTCACAATGATAACATCACCGAGAATCTGCCAGCCGTTCGGAAGTTTTTCCGGAGGTATCGAACAGAATTCGGAGAGTTTCAGAGCACCTCTGGATACCATCAGAACCACTCCGGTAGAGGATAAATTCTATCTGAATGTACAATGACACGAATTTCCTTAGTCCTTTCATCCACGAAGCTTGGGCGTTGAAGGATAATCGGAGAATAAGAAATGGGGTGAAGTACTTCCATTTCATCTCCTCTCACATAAGTAACAACTGTTTTTGGAGCTGAAGAGACAGAGGAGATGTATTTTGCTCGTTCTATACTCTCTTCAGAGCAAATAATTTCCTCTCCACTTTCAAGGTCAAGACATTTGTAACCTCTTTTCCGAGAGAGTACGACAAAAACTCTATTCCATAGCTCTATTACATCTCCCTTTTTAAATCTTGGAAGTCTGAAAGAATATGTCACTCTGTATTTCTCTGCTCCGTTCTCTCTTCCCACAAGTTCAGGAGCTTCAGTGAAACTACCTCCATATTCTTCAACCAACTTTTTACAAATTTGTTTTCCGAGTTTTTTGCTTCCAAGGTAAACATTAGTTCCATCTTTTCTCCTCTCAATTTTGGTTATAAATGCCTTTTTGTCTCTTTTTTCTGCTGCTCTCTCCACAAGTGAATAAATGGTCTCTACCACATCTCTAACTTCCTCTTCCTCTGCACGTCTTCCTTCAGCTCTGATCTGGATCACTCCTTCGTAATATCCGCCCGATATTCTGCTGCACATTTCACACTGCATTTTTGATATTCTTATCTCCGTTAATTTCTCTTCCTCCACCTCCTCTCCCTTTAGAACCCCAGATAACCTCACAATAATCTTTGTTCTTCCTTCCGTAATCTCTCTGATTTCAACTTCAATTTCTTCATTTTCAAGTTCTGAGAAGACTGAGATGTTCTCTTTCACACATCTCAGAAGAGCCTCCTCATACTCAATTTCTTCCCAATTTCCACGGAAGAAGTATGAACCGCACTTCGGACATCTGATTATCTTCACAACTTGCGGAATCTCAAATAAACTCCTTCTTTTTTTGAAACACTCCGTACACACTCCTTCTATCAGGTCTTTTACCTCTCTACCACAGAGTGTGCATATCATAGCATCCTCACCATCTGTGCATGAGGCACTCCTTGGATGAAAAGCACCATATCCTCATCTATGATCCCCATGTCAATTGCAAGAGAAACGCATTTCTCGCCTATGAGGTTTGCTATTGTGGCATCTGTGAGAAGATTTTTTAGCTCTTCTTCCGTTATTTCCTCTCCTCCGTAAAATTCAGGGGATACATAAAAAGAAAATTCTCCCTCCTTTAAGGTTTTCCCGAGAAGTTCCTTGTCGCAAACAGCGACGAGAAATTCTTCACCCATCCTATATCTCTTAGCTACCATCATTTCTATCTGAGTGAATGTCTCGCTCCACAAGCATCACACTGAAGATACGAAATTCTTCCCTCCTTCTCAATGTGAGTATCGGGACTCTTGCACTCAGGACAAATAACGTAATCTTTCACGTATTCCTCTATCACCTCCTCGATCTCTTCTGTTGAGAAGACTCCATGCAACACAAGCTTCGAACCCTGAATAACTCCTGCAGTTCCAAGATTCTTCACGAGGTATTTGTAAATGTGCTGTTGATCTCTGTTCAGTTTATCAATAATCTCCTTGAAGTTATGAATGACCGTCTTATTACCTTCGTAACTCCTTCTCACCTTTGGAACGTTGAATCTCTCTCTTCTCAGAACTTTTTCGGGTAACTTGGAGTAAACTCTATTCAGGAGCTCTTCATATTCGTCCATCAAAAATACATGTTCGCGGGAACTATTTTAATATTCTCCTTTCAATATCTGCTCACAAGCTTGAGGATTCCATATCTCGGTGTTGTCAACTCTCCATTTCTTATCAGCATCGTGATTATTTCTGAAGTTCTATGTCTCGGTATTCCTAGCTCTTCTGCTCTCTCAAGAACTTCAGATTCTCTTGCACCTTCATCCCCTTCGAGTTCTTTTATGATGTCTATGATCATCTTTATCCTGTCACGCTGACTCTTTGTAGTTCCAGTTGTGATTGTATCTATATCCATTCTACCTGTCTCGGGGTCAACACCAACTTTTTTGAGGCATCCTTCCATAAGCCTAATAACTCTTTCTACATCTTCTATCTCCACAATCTCACTCATCCTCATCCTCGCACTTGCTTCGGAAAGCCTTATCAGGGCTTCAAGCTGTCTTGCTGTGATCGGAATCGGTGCGTCTCCACTTTCAGCCTGTCTTCTAAGACCAACATAATATTCTTCAAGCCTTTTCCTAGCCTCCTCGGATAGAACAGGAAAGATCGTCCTCCTAGCGTAAGCTATGTATTTTCTCAAGAGTTCCGGCTCTATCGGAGGCTGAATAACCTTCATTGCCTCCTCTATGTCCCTCTCTCTTATTCTCGAAGCGACGAAATTCCTCTTTATTGCATCGAGTTCTCCAGCATAGTGAACTCTGAGTATATGTTCTGCAATTTTCTCGTCCAGATCTTTTGAAGGAGAGTCCATCATCGGAAAAATCAGATCAAATCTCGAAAGAAGTGTTGGAGGCATGTTTATTTGAGTTGCAATCATTTCATGAGGATCAAATCTTCCACTCTTTGGGTTTGCAGCTGCGAGAAGGGAGCATCTTGTTTTGAGCGTCGCAGTAATTCCTGCTTTAGCAACACTAATAGTTTGTTGTTCCATCGCCTCATGAAGCGCACTTCTATCATCTGATGTCATCTTGTCTATCTCATCCACAGCAGCTATCCCTTTATCTGCAAGCACGAGGGCTCCAGCTTCGAGAGTCCACCGACCCTCTCCAAACTCGTCTTTGACCGCTGTTGCAGTTAGACCGGCAGAGGTGCTACTCTTCCCACTTGTATAAATACCCCTAGGAGCAAGTTGAACAACATATCTAAGGAGCTGAGATTTCGCTATTCCAGGGTCTCCGACGAGAAGGATGTGGATATCTCCTCTTATTCTCGAGCCATCGGGAAGAAGCTTAGGAACACCTGAAAAAAGCTGAAGTGCAATTGCCTCTTTTATTTCTCTATAACCGTAAATTGAAGGAGCAATCGAATTTATGATCTTCTCACATATATCAGGATCTTTAGCTAGTTCCATGATCTTCTCGTAGTCTTCTTTTGTAATTTCGAGATCTTCGAATTCCTGCTCCTGAATCTCTATGGAATTTCCTTCCAAGTATATGTCGAAGACATTGCTCTTGGCCCTCTGTCCTTCTCTGGGATAGGCTCTGAGAATTCCATTTACAATTATCTTGTCTCCAGGAGCAACGATTCCACTGAGGTCGTCCTCAAGAAGAATATCAAGCATTTGGGGCTGTTCTCCTCCCTTCAAATCCTCCGGAGATTCTTGAATTCTTATTCTCTGAGAGTCAACGAATTTCGATTCTTCGGGAAGAAGTGTGAAGCGATTTCCTGTACAGAGCTCGTTAACACACTTCTGTGGTGTCGCGAGTTTTGATCCATTTTGGGGAACATTTATCACAGTTCCACACTTTTCACACAAAAAAACCGCTTCCACGAGCTTGGGTCTCACTTCAGTGACTTTTCGAACGAGACCCTCTACAGATAGGAACTTTCCTATATCTTCACTCCTGATATCCCTTATAAGCTTCCTTCTTTCATTTCCCAGACCAATGATTCTCACACGAACTTTATCTAACTTCACATCGTGAGGCAATATGTATCTTCTGAGAGCTTCTTCAAGCTCTTTGATCACGATCTCAGGTTCATCTATCAATCTCTCGGCAAGATCCGGAGAAAATTTGAAAATATCATTGTATTCAATTTCCAGACTCTTCTTTCCTTTTTCTGCAACTTCGTAAATTTTTTTCTCGTAATACCTTCTTAGGAACTCATCCCACTCATTAATCTCAATCATCTTTCATATCCACTCCATAAACATTTTCAGGAAACTCTTTGTGTATGACATACACAAGATCTTCATAACCTCTTTTCAGGAGCTCCTGAGTAAATCTCGGGACGCTTTTTGGTCCTAAGACCGCTCCGGGTCTTTTGGGATCATCTATGTAGTCGGTTTCAATTAAAAATCTCTGAAGTTGAATCACCTTTTCTATATTTCTCTTCGATGCAAGAATTGATCTCGCAATGAAATCTTTGCTATTTGAAATTGGAGGGGAGAAGTGCTTTATGATTTTCCACTCTTTTAATCCAACCCTCTTTCTCATTTCTTCGAGCTCTTTAAAAGTCTCTTCAGTTGCACTTTCTGTATGAAGTTGAATTGCACATCCAACATCTTTCGCAATCTTCAAGGCATGTTCCATGATTCTGAGGCTCGCCTCCCAGATTCTCTGAGAAACTTCATAATGCGGTCTTCCTGATTTTATTGCAACCCCTTTTCCTTCTTCAACCAACTTTCCAGCGAGCTCCAATCCTTTTTTCATCATTTCTTCTGCTCTTTCAACTCCGTATTCTTTTGTCAGAATGCTTATTTCAGCTGGATGAACAGCAAAAACCGGAAGAACTTTTACTCCAAGCTCTTCCACACTCTTTACGATCTTCAAATGCTCTGAGAACTGCTTTTCATAGTCTCCAACGGCTGCAGGCTTCGATACAAGAGCTATATGTGTTCCTCCAGCGCTCATGAACTCTTTAACTGCTTCAAGAAATTTTCCTTTGGGATCAAGATGCATGTGATTATCAAGTAATGGCATTCGTAATTAGGTTCAGCATCACTTCACATATTTAGTTTATTGGTGGACTTCGAAAGTGTCTCATGAGGGCGTGGCAAATGAGCTCATCTTGCTCCATTTTCCTCTTAGAACCTCTGAAATCATGAGAAATGCCGGGACGACAGTTAGAGAAGAGAAGAGGCTAAAGAGGATTGCTATAAGTGCTAAAATACCGAACTCGCTCAAAACTGGAAAACTTGATAGACTTGTTGCTGCAAATCCTCCGGCCATCGTCAAACCAGAGGTCACGATGGCTTTTCCGGTTCTCTCTATCGTCCTCCTCACACAATCCCTTGGAGAAAACCTCTCTCGCTCTTCATAATATCTTTCAGTGATGTGAATTGAGAAATCTATCCCAAGACCGAGAATAATGGAGTTCAGTGCAATTGAGACCATCGTTTGCTTTATTCCGAAGATATACATGAAAAGATTTGTCGCCCCTATAACCGTTGTTATCGCAACCAAGGGTGTCAGAGCTCTTGTGAAAGAGCGATAGACTGTAAAGAGGAGAATTACAATGAGCACATAAGCAATTCCTGTCATGAATCTCTGACTTCCTATCATTACTTCACCAAGATGAGCCATAACTACAGAGTTTCCCGTTACATAAAAGCCTTCGTGCCAGCCGAAAAATTTTATATCTTCCTCAATATTTTTCCAGAGATCCACACGCTTATCATGGGTATCAGCATCAGTGTAGAAATATATGGTCATCTGATTTCCTGAAATGTATCTATTAAGTTGATCTTCTGGCATTTTGCTCAGAATGTAGTGAAGCTCAACATCACTTTCAGGAAGCCTTCCAAGAAATTGTTTCACGACTCCAGAGAGAGAATCATATTTATAGACTAGATCTTCCTTCTCAACAATATAATTTGCAAGTTCGTCCATTTCTTTAAGTGTTATTGGGTTAATCTCATCGAGACTAAGGACTACTGTGAAGACATACTGGCCTCCGACAACCCTCTCCAGCTCTTTGAATCTGATCATCGCGGGAAGATCTTGAGGTGCATATTTTTTCGTATCGGTCTCAAGCTTGATCTCTGTTGAAGCATAAGCTCCGAGAATAATTAAAACGAGAGCAATTGCAAGAATTTTTCTTGGGTTAGATGCAGTTAATCCAGAAACAGCTTCCAAAACTCTTTCTAAAATTCCAGTTCTCTTTTTCTCTCTTCCCTCTGTGACATTGATCTCTTCATCTTTGTCAATTATTTTTAGTATCGCAGGCAGAAAAGTGATTGAAAGAATATATGCTATTAGCAATCCAAGCGACATGAGAATTCCAAACCATGCAAGACCGGGAATTCTTGGAACTGCCATGGAGAGAAAGCCTATTATTGTTGTAAGCATTGCCATAACTACGGCAATTCCAGTCCTTGTGACCGAAAGAACCACCGCTTCGTCTCTGTCTTTTCCCTCTCTCCTCTCCTCTTCGTATCTACTCTGGATCTGGGCTGCATATTCTATAGCAAGTCCTATAAGAATGGGAAAAGTTGCTGAAATAGTGGTTGAGATCTTTATTCCTGCAAGCGGTACATAGCCTATGAGTATGAGAGCTGATGAGATTGAGATGAGAAGAGGGATAAACGCCGTTATTTTTCTTCTCACAGCACCACTGAAGGTGATAAAGAGAATGGAAATCATGAGAATTATAGAGAGAGTTGTTGTCGTTCTGAGACTCTCTTGTGTCGCCTCTCTGATCTGATAGCTTAACATTGGAGTCCCTGTGGTCTCAGCAGTTATTCCACTTGGTCTCGGGACAAATTCCACAATTCTCTCTATCTCTTGAGCAATCCTATCTGAATCACTTGTGGAGAGTTGAATTGTCATGATTGCCATTGAATCTTTAGGAATGAGAGAAGATGCGTAAGTTTCAGAAAGGGCTCTAAGAACAGATTCGTCGGTTGGAAGAGTCCCATTGTTCAGCTCTTTAACTATTGAAGCTGGAGAAATAACGCTTTTAACGTCATCTAGTTTTTCTAGGTTCTCTTCGAGTTCAAGCATGTATTCATAGACATCTCTCTTTACCACATCTTCGCCTTTTATGAATATGAAGGCACTCTCTTCGACACCGAAGTTCTTCTCGTAGAGAGTGTTCTGAGTATAGACCTTATCTCCAGGAGGAAAGAAATCCTTATAGTCCATCCCTGCAAATTCAACGTTAGAGGCTGAGATTGCTGATATGATGAGAAATACTGCTGTTACTGAGACGATTAGTCCCGGTCTCTTCGCTATGAGCCTAGAAACTCGCTGGAGAAACTCAGAAAACATTGTAACTCCTCTTTCAGTTTATTTTTTCTTCTTCAGATACACTATAACTCCTGCTATTGCGACTATCACAATAATTCCAAGAATTCCAAGCATATAGCTCTGGTTCGCCTCTTTTACGGTAAGTGGAACTTTTATGGTATCTGAAATTCTCGTATCTCCTTCTGAATTTTCATACTTTATCTCCGAGTTCAGCACGTAATCTTTTGGAATTGCATCCTTATCCACACTCAGTCTGAATTTTGCGGCCTTTACCTCTCCGGGTTCAAGAACTCCCAGATACGCTGAATCATCACTTGAGCTGAAGGGATCCACAATGCTTAACCGAGCAACAGCATTGTAAATAGTGTCATTACCGTCATTTCTGTAGTAGATTTCCACTACAGAGGTCTTTCCTGGTGTAAGATCAGATCTCACTTCAACCACGCTAAACTTCGGTTTAGACTTTACGAGAACTCCAATGGTCTTTGTTATCGGAGTTTTGACGTTTCCGTCATCATCCTCATAAGAAATGATCAGTTTCAATGGATACACACCCTCTTCTGCAGAGGAGAGAACAGAGAGTTTAAATGTCAAATTCACTTCCTCTCCTGGAGATAGAATATCAAGATACCTCGTGTCAGGAGTTGTGATGGGTGGAGAAGGAGAGACAGCAACAGTCGTTTTATGCATCTCTATGCCTCCCTGATTCTCAAGCTTCAATCTCAGTTCTCCTTCCGATCCTGCCACGAGATCCGAGCTTAGAATCCTCACAGATATCTCTGGCTCCTTATGAATCCTCATGGTGAATGTTTTAAATCCTTCCTTCTTCTTGTTCAGCACATCTTTGTAGCTGTATTTCAGCATCATCTGAAGCTCGGAGGGTGCAATATTCGGTGAGATCAGGAGTTTGAAGCTGAGATTAAGAATATCTCCTGGAGAGGCCCTCTTTATGAACTCGGTGTTCATCGGAGTGATCAGTGGAGAAGGAACAATTTGAAACTCTACGTCATGAACTTGTGATGTTCCTTCATTCCTGATCATCAATTGAAGTTCTGCTTTTCCACCGGGAATAAGAGAAGAATCATCAACTGCAATGATTTCTGGTTGGAATTCTCTCACAACTTTTATGGGCACATATATTGTCGTCGTTCTTTCAGCCCACACATAGTGATATTCTGTTTGAACTCCACTAGCTACGGGATAGATATCTTCAAGCTCCTTATATTCGAGCTCAAGCGGGACAAGATACTCGCCTTCTGGAACATCCTTTATTGAGACTTCAAAAGTTACAGTTCTTACATATCCGTTTGGTATTGTTCCGAGGAACTGTTTATCGCTTCTCACAACTATTTCATCGGTACTTTTCATCTGAACAAACACATCATATGCCCACGCACTCTGATTTATGAGAACTGAAAGAATTTGAGAGGATGCACTCGATGCCCAGTTAACTTTTCCTTCATTTATAATCATAAGCGTCACATAAACAGTTTCATTCGCTGGAAACTCATTTGAATCGGCGACCATGACCTTGAATTCTGGGCCTCCGAAGACAGCCCCAAGAACGGGTTGAGTCACTGAAATTATGATGAGTGCGGGAAGCATGAGAGCTATAACTCTCTTGAGATTCATGAAGGGAAAATTAATAAGGCAGATTTAAAAAGATTTCCAAAAGTTAACAACTTGTAAGTTGTTGAAAAGGTGAGATTATGGAGGAGAAGTTGAAAGCGTTGGGTCTGAACTCCTATGAATCCAAAGTTTTTCTAACTCTTTGTGAACGAGGAGCAATGGATGGAAAAACCCTCTCAAAGATTTCAGGCGTCCCACTTGGAAGAATCTATGATGTTCTACGGGATCTCGAACACAAAGGAGCTATTTACGTTCAGAACAGCAGGCCAAAGATATATGCTGTTCCTGATGTTGAGAGGGCTATTGAAAATATTATGAGATCAAAGGTTGAAGAGATTCAAAAGGAGATCGGAGAGATGAAGGTTCTTGCGGAAGAGTTAAAGAAGGAACTGAGACCGAGAAGGAAGGAAGAAAGCATAAGGACGTTCTGGAGCCTTGCAATGGGGATTGAGAGAGGGATAGATTTAATAACTCAGAAATTAGAGGGCGTTCAAAAATCTCTTCTGAACGTCATAAGTCCATCGGAGGTTCAGATATTTCATTCTGGGAGAAAGAAATTTGCAAGAGTGGTTGCAAATCTCTCCGAGAGGGAAGTGGAAATAAAGCTTCTAGCAACCCTGGAGATCGCTGAAAAATTCAATCATCCAATTCCGGAGATGAGGGTTGTAGATGAACTCCCACTCCCATTCACTGTGCTGGACGATAGAGAGGTGCTAATAAAGGTTGAAAATCCAGCAAAAAGAGATGAGCTTTTAGGAGCTCTATATATGAACGATAGAAAGCTTGTAGAGAGTCTCAGGGAATTCTTCATGGAGCTATGGGAGAATGGAAAGGAAATCTGAAATTCTCTGCTTTGAGGTATCTCAAGAACATCCCACAATTCCAAAGTCAGAGATTCTTGCAGTCACTCACGGTGAAATTATTGAGGAATATCCCGGAGTTCTGATAGTTAAAGTGGAGAATCCAGATTATAAAAGACTTCAGGAACTCGGGATGTGTTATAGAGTCTCAAAAATTTTGGGTTCAGGAGATTTTCATGATATATGTGAAATCTCTGAGGAAATACCTCTAAGTGGATCTTTTAGAGTAAGAGCTGTGAGAAAATGCGAAGATATATCCTCTTCTAAGGTTGAAAGAGAAATCGGAAGAAGAATAAAGAAGAAGGGTCTGAAAGTCGATCTGAAAAATCCTGATTTTGAGATAAGGGTAATTCTTACGGATAAGTGTCATCTGGGAATTAAACTTTTTGAGTGTGCAAGAAAAGAGATCATCAAGAGGAAACCACATAAAATGAGATTTTTCCACCCAGGAGTCATGTTACCTCAGTTTTCCCGAGCGATTGTGAACATATCTGAAGTGAAAAATGGAGAAAAACTACTAGATCCTTTCTGTGGTACGGGAGGGATCCTCTACGAAGCTGAGAGGATAAGAATGAGAACTTTCGGAGTAGATGTGCAACCAAAAATGATTTTTGGTGCAAGGAAAAACATCCTCGGAGAGCTTGTGATAGGTGATGCCAAAAAATTACCTTTCAGAGATTCATCTTTTCATGCTGTTGTAAGTGATTTTCCTTATGGTAGGTCTTCAAGCCTCTCGGACGAGCAGGAAAAGCTATATTCCGAAGCTCTTTGGGAGATTCACAGAGTTCTTAAAGATTTTCGAAGAGCAGTGATTGTGACCAATAGGGATATAAAGGAGCTCTTACCTCCTCTCTTCAGGCTTGAAGAGTTACATAAACACAGAGTTCACAAAAGTTTAATGAGATATTTCTGGGTGTTGAGAAAATGATGGAAAAATGGGATGGGAAGAGAGCACTCGTACTGGGAATAGGTGGAGGAGGAGATATTGCGTCTACAATTCCAACAGCGGAATTCATAGAAAGGATGGGTGGAGAAATCTTCTTTGGAAGCGTAATATGGGACAGATATGTCATCGATCCCAAACCGGGTCCGAGAGCTCTTGACGAGTTGGAGGGTATTAGAAGAATCACGGAAACCACGGCATGGATTCAACCTGGGTGTCATGCAGGGGGAATCCCTTTAACTGTCGGAAAGGTATCAGAGATTCTTGGAGAGATCATCGGGGTGGATATAACAAAGGGTGTGAAAGGAGTTGTTAGAGGTCTTGAAGAGACCTGCAAAAAGCTTCACATTGATACCGTCATTGGAATTGATGCAGGAGGCGATGCAATTGCTATTGGCCATGAATCGGGTCTATGCAGTCCCTTATGCGATTCTTTAATGGTCTCGGCTCTTTCCGAGCTTCCAAACTCCGTTCTCGGAGTTTTTGGATTTGGAAGCGATGGAGAACTGAGAAAAGAGGAGCTTCTAAGAAACATGAGCATTATTGCTTTTCACAAAGGATATCTCGGTGCTATAGGAATGGATGAGGGTATGGCTGAAAGAATGAAAAGGGTAGTAGAGCATATAAATACTGAAGCCAGTGCTATACCACTTAAATCTTTCAGCGGAGAACTTGGAGGATCAGTAATAAGGAAAGGACGTTATGTTGAATTTTCACTTCTGACAACAATAACATTCTTCTTCGATCCTAGAGTCGTCTGCGAGCATGTAAACAGATTGGCAAAAGCACTGAAAAAAACTGTAAGCCTCGAAGAAGCGAACGAAATCATACACTCTTTCGGAGTGTTCACAGAACTCGATTACGAGAGAATGGTGAGCAAAAAATAACTCATATTCTATGCATGTATCTAAATATGTTCTCATGTTGAACCAGAATCTTCACTTTCTGCTCTCTCTCAACTTCTTCAAGCTCTTTTCTAAGCTTTTCCATATTCACGCCTTCAACGTTCACGATCATAATCATCGTGAAGAGATCTTGAAGAACAGTTTGGGAGATATCTTCTATATTTGCATTGTTTTCTGCGAGAACTCTCGTTACCGCTGCAACAATTCCAGGATGATCTACTCCAGTAACTGTTATGACGACTCTCTCATTCATCTTCTCCCTTCAATATGCTTTGAGCTCCGAAATTTATAAGATTATCTTTTCTCTTTCTTCCAAGATCTCACAGCTTCTTCGTAGTGTCTATGCATCACCGCATATCCGAGGCGTTCTGAGATTCTACTTAACACTCTTTCTCTTCTCTCCGGTATCGCTTTTTTGAACTCTTTTCTAACTGATTCGATACTCTCCCCTCTTACTTCTATTTCATTCATCTTCAGCGTTCCCAATCCTCTTTCAGAGGCAAGCCTCAGATGTTCAACTGAGAGCGGGTCAATCCCCATCACGAATGCACCACAGGCATCTGTTGAAACAACGTTGTCTCCCGCGATAACGAGATTCAGCTCAATAGGGTCTCCCTGAAAAGGACCTTCACCTTCCATTCCGGTTATAGCATCAATTATTGTGAGGTTGGGCATGAGAGCGGAGTTTACGTCTACGATCACATCATCAATTTTCGGGTGGTACTTTGATTTCCTTCTTTCTGGAAGCACCCCAAACATAACCTTCATGCCAAGAGTAATGGTTGTGCATTTATGTGTTTTCATCACTGGCATCGAAATTATTGCATCTGATTCAGCAACCTCTTTATTCACTAAGAAACTCTTCAGTGCAGATCCTTCGGATACAGAAACTCTCGTCATATCGCCTTTTGAAAGATTCACAACTTTAGCTCCATTTCTGATTGAAATCTTCTCTATACCGGTCTCCTTAAGCATTAGATCTGCTGGATACATGCACGAGTCCGCCTCTCCTACTGAAATTTCTGTCCCAGATCCTCTTAGGAATTTAATCAGCGAACCAACAAGTTCTGGATTAGTGAAACTTCCGGGTTTCCCCGGAACCCCTCCACAGATGTTTGGTTTTAGAAAACTCCTTTGATATTCATCTAGAAATATGGTTGATAGGTCTAGGAGCTCAAAAATCTCTTTAATCATCTCTTTTGGTTCATCTCCTCTTACAATTGCTACAGTAGGGGAAGACAATTTTCGAAACCTCAAATTGAGATTGCGAGAGGAATCTATAAAAAGCTTTGTGAGCATGATTCATTGAGAGGGATTAAAATGCTGTTCTCTATTGAGGAGATCCTTGAGACCATCAGTATGATCAGTGTGGAGCATCTGGACATCAGAACAGTGACTTTAGGCGTGAATCTGAGAGAATGTGCTGGTGGAAATTCCAAAGAAGTTGCTGAGAAAATTTACGAAAAAATCTGTGAGAAGGCTGAAAGACTTAAGGAAGTTGTAAATGAGGTCAGCAAGAAATATGGAATTCCTATAGTGAACAGAAGAATATCAACTTCTCCGATCTCTCAACTTGCGGATTCGCTCAACAGCGTGATTGAACTCGCTGAAGCCATGGATAAAGCTGCAAAGGATGTCGGAGTCGATTATATCGGAGGATTTTCCGCTCTCGTTCAAAAGGGATATACAAAAGGAGATCACCTTCTTATAAACTCTATTCCAGAAGCACTTAGTTCCACTGAGAGAGTATGCTCTTCCGTAAACGTTGCGACTACGAGGAGTGGAATAAACGTTGCCGCTGCAGTTGAAATGGGTAAGGTAATAAAAGAGTGCTGTTCGGTTAATCCTATTCTTGGATCTCGTCTTGTAGTATTTGCGAACGCACCTCCTGATAATCCCTTCATGGCGGGTGCCTTCCATGGAGAGGGGGAGAGTGAAGCAGTGATAAATATTGGAATTTCCGGACCTGGAGTCATTCGTTCTGTGGTGGAGAGAATGGAAGGAGCCTCTCTGGGGGAAATTGCCGAGGAGATAAAAAAGACTGCTTTCAAGATTACGAGAGTTGGAGAACTTGTCGGAAGAGAGGTTGCTGAGAGACTTGGAGTAGATTTTGGGATTGTTGATCTATCACTTGCACCCACACCGGAAAGAGGAGACTCCGTTGCGGAAATAATAGAGAAGATGGGAATTGAGGTTTGCGGAGCTCCTGGCTCAACTGCAGCTCTCGCTCTCCTAACTGATGCGGTAAAGAAAGGAGGTATGATGGCATCCTCATCGGTTGGAGGTCTTTCTGGAGCATTCATTCCGGTGAGTGAAGATGCTGGTATGGCAAGAGCTGTAGAGAAAGGAGGAATCATTCTTGAGAAGCTTGAAGCCATGACTTCGGTTTGTTCAGTTGGAATAGATATGGTCGTCCTTCCAGAGGATACCAAAGAAGAGATCATCTCTGCGATTATACTTGATGAATGTGCAATCGGAGTGATGAACGATAAGACAACTGGAGTGAGAGTCATTCTTGCTGGAAAGCCCGGGGAGTGGGTTGAACTCGGAGGATTGCTTGGAAGAGCTCCCGTGATGAATATAAGAGAGTTTGATGTTTCAAAATTTGTGAAAAGAGGTGGAAAAATCCCAGCTCCAATTCATAGTATGAAAAATTGAGGTGAGAGAGTGCTCAAGGTAATCTTTCTCGGAACAGCTGGGGCAATTCCTACTACGAAGAGAAATCCTTCTGCAATTCTCGTTCAAAGAGAAGGTGAGAAAATTCTCTTTGATTGCGGAGAAGGAACTCAGAGACAGATGATGAAAGCAAAGAGCGGTATGAGAATTGAGGCAATCTTCATCACACATCTTCATGGAGATCACATTTTGGGACTTCCAGGATTGATACAGTCTATGGGTTTTCAGGAAAGAAAGGAACCTATCTACATCTATTCTCCTCTCGAAAGCAGAGAAGAGATCGAAAATCTTGTTACGGCAGGAAGATATTCTCCTTCATTCGAGATCATTATTGAAGAATTGAAACCCGGAGACGTTATCAAAAGATCTGGCTATTGGATCAAGGCAATCAAAGCAATTCACGTGAGAAACTCTCTCGGTTTTGTTCTTGAAGAGGAAAAGAGAAAAGGAAAATTTGATAGAGAGAAAGCAGAAAAGATTCTCGGAATCCCACCTGGCCCGTTGTATGCGAAGCTTCATTCAGGAGAGCCGATTGAGTGGAAGGGAAGAATCATTCATCCCTCTGAAGTTGTTGGACCCCCGAGACCGGGAAGGAAAATTGTTTACACAGGAGATACAAGACCTCATGAGGGCTTGATAAAGGAGGCTATGAATGCAGACCTTTTAATTCATGATGCAACTTTCAGCGAAGCTGAAAAAGAGATGGCAATCGAAACCGCTCATTCAACTGCCATGGAAGCAGCTGAAGTTGCTTCCAAAGCAAAGGTTAAAAAGCTTGTTTTAACTCATATAAGCTCAAGATATAGCTCGAATCCCTCAATTCTCGAAGAGGAGGCAAAAAAGATCTTCCCGAATACGGTAGTTGCGGAGGATCTTATGGAAATCGAAGTACCCTACAAGTGAATGAGTAAAAAAGATTAAGTCCTTCAACGGGAAACTTTCTTAAGGGGGTGGAATTGAGATACGCTCAACCAGAGCTTGAGAGAATAGCTCACTTTATTGAGCTCGATCCCTTCCGAATTAAGGAGGCACTCCGGAGAGGAAAGTGTACATTTATTTCGCGGTATTTCTATAATCCCGGGATTTATAGAGTGAGGAACACCGAAACAGGAAAATTTGAAAATTTCGCAATTTTAATAGAGAAGATCGAATCCGCGTCTTATGAGGATCTGGTTAGAGATTTTGGAGAAGATCTCGTGGATGAGTCTCTTTGGGAGGGATTATCGAAGAAAGATCATATATACTTCTATGCTTTCACTCTCGCTGACATAAAGAGGAGACCTGTGGAGGAGGCAATTTCTTGGAGGAGCACAAAAAGGAGAGAAGTTTCAAAGCGAGAATTGTTGTTGTAAGTACCAGCAGATTCGAAAAATTCGGAAGGGTAAGCTCTCCAGAGAGTGCAGACGATCTTTCTGGAAGGATAATAAAAGAACTCCTCGATAAGAGTTTCTCCTCTTATTCTCTCATCCCTGATGAGGAGAATGAGATAAAGAGAGAGCTTCAGGAGTTTTTGGAAAGTGGTGACGATCTTCTCATCTTTTGCGGTGGCACAGGACTCTCTCCAAAGGATATTACGATTGAAACTGTATCTCCTTATTTTGAGAAGAGAATAGAGGGGTTTGGAGAGCTCTTCAGAGCTCTGAGCATGAAGGAAATTGGAAGTTCCGCAATGTTAAGCAGAGCAACCGGAGGTGTAATAAAGGGGAAGGTGATTTTCTGCATCCCGGGTTCTCCTCGTGCAGTCGAACTTGCGATGAAAGAGCTAATACTAAAAGAGGCATCTCACATCCTCAATCATGTTCGAGGCTACGCATGAAGTCACTTAGTCTCTTTATAGCTAAAATTCTCTCTTTTTTTCCGAGTTTACATTCTTCAATTGCTCTTCTCAATATCTCGGCGCTCCTCTTCATATTTCTTTTATCAACAGGATATGGAGTCCCGTCTTTTCCTCCGTGAGCGTAGCTGTATTTTGCCGGATCTCTCCATGAAATCTCTTCTCCATAGATCAGAGATGAAACTAGGGCAAGTGCTCTAATAGTTTTCGGCCCAGCTCCTCTGAATTCCACAATCTCTTCATAGGAGGATGGTTGAAGCTCGTAAAGCCTCTCAAGGACTTTTAGGCTCCTCTCACTTAGGTCAATCTCTCTTAATTCGTGGTGGAATGGCATCTTCAACCTTTTTACTTCTCGAACTATTGATGGGAATTCCCTGATTGCATCTAGAGAGGCCTTTCTTAGACTCTCATTTTCGTTTGACGTCATATCGAGAACTCTCTCTTCAATCCTTTCGGCAGATATTCCAGAATGCGGAGTTTTGACAAAGGACTCTAGCTTTTCTGAAAGCCAGTGATATCTTCTTGCGTGTTTCTCATTCATTCCTTGTTGCACCACTGCCCATTTATTTTCAGTGATGAAGATTGTGTGATGGTAGAGCGAATATCCATCTTGAAGGCACGTATTATCAACTTTTGCAGTCATTCTCGAAACTCTGATCAGTTCTTCTGTTTCGATATCCATTGGAAGCTTTTTAATCTCTTCTGGAGTTTTCAGAGCGGTTTTTCCTTTTCCTCCACATACAGCAATTCCGTGCTTTTCTGGCTTAAGGGCGACTTTCAATGCTCCTGTTGTGGTTGTGGTCGTTCCTGAGGAGTGCCAATCGAATCCAAGAACACAAGAAAAAGCCTGAAACCAGAAGGGATCAGAAATCCTTCTGATAAATTCATCTTCCCCATATTCAATCACTATGAACTCGGTTATAACATCAGCTAACTCTACCATTCTTTCGAAGAGCCATTTCGGAGCCCTTCCAGAGTGAAGCGGTAGGTCAGCAACTCCGCTCCTCCTCATCTCACCCACTCCGGGATTCTAGTTTGCCTCTCATCAAAAACAAGGTGAGGCTCCAAAATCCTTCTCCATTCATCACTCAATCCGCTTGCTTTTGAGAAATCTCTCCAATCTCTAATTTCTCTTCTCCTCCTCCATTCTATTATCTTCCTCGCTCTCTTCATTCCTATTCCTGGAAGTCTCATGAGATCTTTTATCGATGCTTCTTTGAGATCCACGAGAATATCATCCTTAAACTCTTCAAAGTAAATTCTTTTCGGATCTCCATTTTTTAGGAATCCTCTCTCATCGAAACAAATATCCAGATCTCTCAAACTCATTCCGTAGTCTCTTAAAAGAAATGAGAGTTGGTACATTCTGATCTCCCTAGTTTTAGAACAAGGAGGGTTATTTTCCAGAGGAGTATCCTTCACGGGTTTAAATGGTGAATAGTAGATTCTTCTCAATCCGAATTTTTTGTATAGCATCTCGGTAAAGGATGCTACTTCGTAGTCGGTCTCTTCATTAGCTCCGAGGACGAATTGGGTATCCATTCCGCTCTTCATTCTTTCAGATTTCTTCATTTCTTCTCTCATCCATTTAAATCTCTTCAGAATATCTCTCTTCAGATCAATATCCGGGCAGAGATCTTCAAAAAATCCGGGAGAGCTCTCGACATTAAACCCTGCTCTATCTGCAACTTTACAGGCCCTTCTTATGACGTCTTTTGAACATCCAGGCATAAGTTTAAGATGAATATATCCAGAATATCCGAGGGCTCTCAGATACTCTGCAGTTCGAACAACTCTTTCAGAATCCTCTTCTGGATCTCTTATTGACGAGGAGTAAAAAACCCCTTTTATCACTCCCTTTCTCCACAAGTAATATGAGATTTTTGCAAGTTCTTCTGGAGCAATCTCCTCTCTTCTGATTCTTCTTTCTTTCCTAAACGCACAATATTTGCAGTTGTTTCTGCAGAAGTTGGAAACCAACGTTTTGTGAAGGGGAAATGACTCTCCTCTAGAGGATGCATTATAAATTGGAACCTCTACAACCTCATTTGAAGTCTGAATCGAGAGATACTTAAATTTCTTCACTTTACTCACAATATAAAAATCAGAATTTGGTTTTTGAAATATATGATGGATGCGGTGTGAAAGTATTATTGCCTCGAGGTTTAGAGTGTTGGTCCTATCCGCCAGATATCAACGAATCTGTAGCCCAGAATCTCAGCTTTAACAGGTTTTCCGGATGAAACTTCAAGAATTTCATTGTAGATTCTTTTTCCTGCCTCTTGGATACTTTCTTCTCCTCTGAGGATTCGCGAGACATCCACATCTATATCATCCGCTTTCTCGAGTGCTGTTCTCGGATTTCCAGTTACTTTCATGACCGGAACGACTGGAAGACCAAAGGGAGCTCCTAGACCCGTTGAGAATACAACAAGTTGTGCTCCGGATGCCATAAATCCGGAAACAACCTCTACCTCTCTTCCAGGAGAGTTCATAACAATAAGACCTCTCTCTTTTGGAATCTCTGCATATTCTATTACCTCTCGAAGCTCAGAAGTACCTCCTTTTAGAATAGCTCCAAGGGATTTCTCCTCAATTGTTGTAAGACCTCCTTTTATATTTCCGGGAGTAGGCTGAGAACCTCTGAGGTCTACACCCATTTTCTCTGCTTCCCTTTCCATCATCTGAACAGCTTCAAGAAGTTTTTTCGCCACTTCCTTATCTTTTGCTCTCTTGGCTAAGATGTGTTCCGCTCCAATAATCTCTGTTGTCTCACCAATAATCACTCTTGCTCCTCTTTCAACGAGCAGATCTGCAGCGTAACCTGTTACAGGATTTGAAGCTATTCCAGAAGTTGTATCAGAAGCACCGCATTTTATTCCAACTGTTAATTCAGAAACATCAAATGATCTTCTTTTTTCCTTTCCAGCTTCTTCAGCCATTTTTCTTACTATTCTCACACCTTTTTCTATTGCTTTGAGCGTCCCTCCCTCCTCTTGAATTCTGACAAGTTCAACTCTTTTTCCACTTTTTGCTATTTCATCCGCAAGTTTTTCGGCATCTATTGCTTCACACCCAAGAGAAACTACGAGAACCGAATGACAATTTGGATTTCTTCCAAAACCTACGAGAGCTCTAAAAGTCATTTCTAGATCTTTTCCGAGTTGGATACATCCTTGGTGATGGAGAAATGCCCTTGAATTTTCCACTCTCTCTTCTATTATTCTCGCCACTTCGTTTGCACAGACAACTGAAGGAAGAATAGCAACATAATTCCTTGTGCCCACTCCTTCTTCTCTTTCATATCCGAAAAATTCATTTTCTGAGATCTCCACGCCCCCTTAAACTCTCGACATTATGAACGTGGACATGTTCTCCTTTTTTGATATCTTCTGTTGCTCTTCCTATAACTTCACCGTACTTTATTATGTTCTCTCCTCTCGAAATATCCTTTAGTGCAATTTTATGTCCGAAGGGAATCCTCTGAAGAACCTGAATTTCAAAAGTCTCTTCGTTCTTAACTCCAATAACCTCTCCACTTTCAATGTCATCTATTGCTGTCGCCACATTGTCCTTTTCGTTCATCTTGATTGCCTTTATTCTCATCCTCTCACCTTTCTCAACCGACTCCGGGATATCTTCTCGCCACCCTTACAATTGCTTTGAGATTTTCGTCTTTAACTCTCGTTGGTATCGCACATTCTGGGGCAAGAATTTCTACTCCAGCTCTTGCAGCGTAGTCTGCTTCTTTCTCGACATCTTCAGGAGTCCCGTAGAGGAGTGTTTGTGGGTTGTTAATATTGCCCATCAGTGAAATCCTCTTTCCGCAAACATCCTTTGCTTTAAATGCATCCACTTTCGAATCAAAATGGAAGCAGTCAAATCCTGTTTGAGCAATATAGTCCATTCTATCTAACGTATCTCCACATATGTGAAGAACCATCGGAACTTTAAGTTCTCTTGTGAGTTTTCTATGCCTCTCAAAGAGGAATTCTTTATAGGTCTTTCCGCTAACGAGATCTCCAGTTGCGTGGTCTGCAAGCATGAGAACATCTATACCAGCTTCAATCTGAGCTTTTCCGAATTCTACTGTCACTGGCATGAGGGCATCGAGAAATCTGTGAAGCTTATCGGGATTGAGCCTCACATTCATAAGCGTATTCTTCACTCCCCAAACATGATATGCTAGAGTCCATGGGCCCATCACCTTTCCGACAATTGCCACATAATCTCCATATTCTTTCTTCAAAATCTCTATGGCATCTAATACAGCTCTTGTGGCTTTTCTTTCAAGAAAATCCTCCGGTATTGTTACCTCTTCAGGATCGTTAAACACTGTCTTCGTTCCATCTGGCATCTTCTCCTCAGTACCCCAGTCAACTTCTGCTCCCAGGGCGTCAGCTTCTATCCAAACGCTGAAGTAGGGCATGATACAATCATATCCAAGAATCTCGTAAGCAGCAGCAGATAACTTTGCCATTTTTTTCGCATCTGTATGAGCTTCTGGAAAATATGCTCCGGTCTTCTCCATCTGTTCTATCGTTGCAACAGAGGTTGCACTTCCAACAGCTCTTCTATCCACTCTCCCAGAGAACATTGCGGAAAGAAATCTTTTTCTCGGACTCATCCACTCCTCAACTTCTTCCATTTCTCTCCTCACCCCTTATAAAGAGGTAAAACATCTCCCCCATGATGAATTATTCCAATTTTTGCATTTTTTCCGTGTTTCTCGAATGCAATTTTCAAAGCTTCTTCAACGTTTTCAGCATGGATAAAGCCGAACTTCTCTTTTATTTCTTTTGTCAATCCATCTGAAACAACAATGACATCTATCCCTTCAGTTGCCTTCTTTATCAGCATGAGTACAGAACATCCAACTTTGTCCTCCACTTCCTCTTCTCTCACCCTTCTTTTTATCTCTTTGTAATTCAGATGAGCCCATTCTGAAACAATTGGATGAGTTGGCGAGACTCCATCGGGAGCGGGAATCAAAAAGATGAGAGTTCCTCCGTCTTTCACAGCTCTTCTCGCATAGGTTAGTGGTTTTCCTCCTTGCCAGAGATCTATCTCGGTTGGATGAGCATCGGCTACGACTATATCAGCTCTTTCTTCAATCTCTCTAACGAAAATCTCCTTTGAAACTTCTATTCCCGCATCATGAGCCTTTACGAAATCTCCCGCGACAACCTTCACGAGTTCCTTTTTGCTGTTGAAAACAACATTAACTATGAAGTTCAAACCTGCTTTTTTTGCAACAGCTCTCATCTCTTCCATAATTTTATTTTTTGTCGTCCCTGAGTATTCCAAAACTCTTTCATCATCTTCAAAAAGAAGAAGATGCGTTGCGGCGGTTGTATCCCATCCGCAGATTCCTGGCTGAATCATCTTTGCTCCTCCACCGAAACCCGCAAAACAATGAGGAACTATGCTCCCAAGGGCAATCAGGAAATCTGCTTCATAGGCAACTCTGTTTATTGTTACGGGAGTTCCATTTTCGGTCTCTCCAAGATAAATCAAATTCTTTTCATCCTTCCATTCGTGATTTATGATTCTAACCCTTCTAACCACTTCTTCCCCGAAGTTTTCGAGAATCTCCTCTTCGGTCATATATCTGTGAGTTCCGAGAGCTATGAGCACAGTTATATCCTCGTCAGGTATTCCTATTTCGTTTAGCTCGTTCAGAAGAATCGGTATGATTCTCTTTCTCGGTGTCGGTCTTGTTAGATCATCTGCAATTATCACAATTTTCATACCTCTTCTAACAAGATCTCTGAGCCTCTTTGTCCCTATCGGATTTTCCAGAGCATCTTTTATCGCCTTTTCTTCATCTTCCACTGGAGGAAGATCATTTGGGTAAAGTTCCCAGATTACGTTTTCATCTGGAAGCTCTACTGGAATCTCCTCCTTTCCGTAACTCATTTTAACAATCATTCGAAAATCCTCTCCTCCTATTCTTCCTCTTCTTCAAATCCTCTCTCTATTGCTTTGTCAACTTTGTAAACGATTGCATAGGTAAAGAGCATTATTGATATTCCAATGAGTACTATCGCATTCGCTAAATATGCGAGGAAAATGCTAATTCCGATCCACTTTCTGTGCAGAAAAACACCAATAAGCACTACCAGAAAACCCAACGCATACAACCCGTACTGGTAACGGTAGATCTTTATCACGTAATCTGGAATGTAATATCCTTCTTTTACAACAAGGACTCTTCTCTCATCGCTCATCACTTTAATTCTCCCTTTTCTCTTTTTTAAGCTTTTCTGATTTTAAGATAAAGTCGTTTATGGCTTTTGCGAAACCTCTTGGTCCGATTTCATCCACTAACTTCAGTCCCTCTACTTTTATTTCAGCCCACCCATTTTGATTTCTCACCAAAATTGGGAGATCCACATTCTTTAACATGGGCTCGTCTGTATAGGAATTGCCTATCCCTATGGTTTTAACTCCTTTATGTTCTTCTTTGAAAAATTCTACTAGAATTTTAACAGCTTTTCCTTTATCCGCTCCTTTTCCGTATATGTGTAGAAATCTTCCTCCGAGAGTAACGTTAAATCTCTTTTTCAGCATTTCAATCGCTTCCTCGTCAGCTTCAACAACTATCTCGCTGAATCCTCTTTCCATTGCTTTTTTCGCCATTTCTTTATTTAATCCAGTAAGTCTCGCCACCTCCACATCACTCATATTGAAAAAACCTTTTATCTTCAGCCCTCTCTCTTCTATTTTTTGAATCTCCTCTATTATCTCTCCTCTCTTAACTCCCAAAATTCTGACTTCATATTCCCCTTTAACTTTTCCGAAAACTCTTTTGAAATATCCTCGAGGAACAAAAATTGCAGATCCATCCTCTACTATGAATGGGTGTGCGATTTTCATGAGCTTCAGGAAATACTCTTGTTCCACTTTCGTCTTCGCAGAACAGAAAATCAAAGGTATTTTCCTTTTTTTCAGCTCTTCGACGACTTCTCTTGCATCTTCAAAGGAATAGTTCTCGTCAAGAAGAGTCCCATCCAGATCCGTGAAGATCACTAACATACTCCTTATGTGGGTTCGGAAAAGATTTTAAAGTTATTCGAAACTCTCTTGAAGTTCTCGCTGATGAAAGGGTTAAAATTAAACGAACAAACACTATATCCAGAAGGTTAAATTTATCTATAAGATTTCACCATCCTACACCTTAGCCGAGGATCTCTGAAGAAAGATATATAAATGAGAAACCCTCATTTACCTTGCCGAATCAGATGATTCTTTGGGGGAAAGAGCTTGGAAGCAGGAAGTGCTGAAGAATTCAAACATATTGTTAGAATTGCGAATACGGATCTTGATGGATCGAAGAAGGTTCAGTATGCTCTAACAGCAATAAAGGGAATTGGGAGAAGAGTCTCTAGGGTTATAGCTCTAAAAGCCGGAGTCGATCCTGATGCTATTCTCGGAGAGCTACCAGATGAAGTGATAAAGAGAATTGAGGATGTCATCGAAAATATTAATGATCATCTTCCTTCATGGATGAAAAATAGAAGGAGGGATATCTACACGGGAGAAGATCTTCATATCATAGGTGCGGAGCTCGATCTTGTGAAGCAGGAGGATATTGAACTGTTGAAGAGGATAAGGTCTTATCGCGGAATCAGGCACGAGAAGGGATACAAGGTAAGAGGTCAGAGGACAAGGAGTACTGGAAGGAAAGGACCGGCGGTTGGAGTTTCCAGAAAGAAGAAGTGAGGTGGAAGGATGGGAGATCCGCGTAGAAACAGGAAAACTTATGAAACTCCAAGAAATCCTTGGGAGGCAACCCGTTTAAGCGAGGAAGTTGAACTCATAAAGGAATACGGGTTGAGGAACAAGCGAGAACTCTGGAAGGCTCAGAGTATTCTGAGGAAGTACAGGAGAATTGCAAGAGAACTTCAGGGAATTATAAGTGTAAGAGGTCTTAGTGAGGATGTTGAAAAAGAGGTGAACGCAGTTCTCATGAGATTGAAGAGAGTTGGAGTACTCGAAGAGGATGCCCAGTTAAATGATATTCTCTCACTTACAGTTGAAGACTTCCTCGAGAGAAGACTCCAAACTCTGGTCTATAGAAAGGGTCTTGCTTCAACAATTAAACAAGCTCGTCAGTTTATAGTTCACGGTCACATAGCTATTGGTGGGAGAAGGATTACAGTTCCAAGTTATCTCGTGCCTAAGGAAGAGGAAGATCTGATAGACTACTATCCTGGATCCCCTCTTGCTAGACAAGATCATCCTCAAAAGGTAATTAGAGTCTCCTCCGAGGAGGGTGGCAAATGAGCGACGGGAAATGGGGAATTGCCCATATTTACGCTTCGTTTAATAACACAATAATAACAATAACCGATATTACTGGAGCGGAAACTATAGCAAGATCTTCTGGCGGAAGAATTGTGAAAGCAGATAGAGATGAGAGCTCTCCTTATACTGCGATGCAGATGGCTCTCCAGGTTGCAGAAATTGCGAAAGAGAAGGGAATCGTTGGCGTTCACATAAAGGTCAGAGCACCCGGAGGGAATAAGCAGAAGACTCCGGGACCTGGGGCTCAGGCTGCGATAAGAGCTCTTGCAAGAGCTGGGTTGAAGATTGGAAGAATCGAGGATGTCACTCCAATTCCGCATGATGGGACGAGACCAAAAGGTGGGAGAAGAGGAAGGAGAGTGTAAATGGAGATTGAGATCATTGAGCAATCTGATAGTAAGATGAGGTTTCTTCTTTCCGGAGTCACTCCCGCAATGGCAAATGCTTTGAGAAGAGCTCTCATAGCAGAAGTCCCGAAAATGGCGATAGATGAACTTGTGGTTTATGAGAACACTTCCGCTCTTTACGACGAGCAGATAGCTTTAAGAATGGCTTTGATCCCAATCAAAGCAGATATTCGTCTTTATTATTTCCCTGAGGAATGCAGATGCGGTGGAAAGGGATGCTCGCTTTGTCAGGTAATCTTCACTCTTGATGAAGTCGGTCCGAAGACAGTTTATTCTGGAGATCTGAAATCATCAGATCCAGATGTTAAAGTTGTGAACGAAAAGATCCCGATTGTAAAGCTTAAAGAGGGGCAGAGACTGAGACTTGAAGCCATCGGAAGACTTGGGATAGGGAAAAAGCACGCTAAGTGGCAAAGCGCAATTGCTTGCGCTTATAAAAATCTCCCACATCTTTCTGTCACTGATGAGTGCAATCTCTGCATGAAATGCGTTAAATCTTGTCCTAAAGGAATAGTTGATGAAATAGGAGGGAGAATTCAACTTGTTGATGGAGTGGAGTGCTCTCTTTGCAAGCTATGTGTTGATACCTGTGATAGGAACGCTCTCAAGCTTGAATTTGATGAATCAAAGTTCGTCTTTCAGTTTGAGTCAGATGGCTCGATGAAGACTTCTGAGATGGTAATAGAGGCTGTAAACATTCTCAAAGATAAAGTTGAAGAGCTGAGCAAGATATTAGAGGGGTTGTAATGAGGAGAATCAGAAAGACTAATCCGAGAATAATTTCACTGATTAGGAAGCTTCGGAAGAAATCAAATGAAACAGGTGCGAAGATCTGGAAGGATATAGCGGAGAGGTTGGAGGGACCTTCGAGAAATTACGCCGAGGTAAATGTCGGAAAAATTGCGAGGTATGCGTCCAGAGGAGAGACTGTGGTAATCCCTGGGAAACTTCTTGGTAGCGGTGAAATTGATTTTCCTGTTACCGTGGTCGCTCTTAGCTTCAGCGAGGGTGCGAGGAAGAAGATTGCTGAAGCAGGTGGAAGGTGCCTGACCATAGAGGAGATTATAGAAGAGAATCCAAAGGGTAGCGGAATCAGGATAATGAGGTGAGTGAAAATGAAAGTGATAGATGCAAATGGCTTAATCCTCGGAAGACTCGCGAGTGTTGTTGCAAAAGAACTTCTCCAAGGCGAAGAGATCGTGATAGTCAATGCTGAGAAATGCGTAATCAGTGGAGATCGTCAGATGGTTCTTGAGAGATATAGGGAGAAAAGAGAAAGAGGTTCGAGGGAGAAAGGTCCTTATTATCCGAGAATGCCTGATAGGATAGTGAAGAGGACAGTCAGAGGAATGCTTCCATATAAGAAAGCGAGAGGACGGGAAGCTCTCTCAAAATTGAAAGTTTATATAGGTGTTCCTTCGGAATTTGAAAAGATGGAGAAGATTACGCTTCCTGAGATTCATGTCTCAAAGCTTGAAGTTCCGAAATATGTGGTTCTCGAAGAGATAAGCAGAATGCTCGGAGCAAAGATATGAGGTGTTCGTTATGAAAGTTGTAGTTGAGAGCGGTAAAAGAAAAACCGCGGTTGCGAGAGCAACCGTAAGGGAGGGGAAAGGAAGAGTGAGAATAAATAAGATTCCCCTCGAGATTTACGAGCCAGAACTGGCGAGATTAAAAATAGAGGAAGCTCTCGTGTTTGCCTCTTCAATCCTTGATTCAGTTGACATTGAAGTTAATGTCAGAGGAGGAGGATTTATGGCTCAAGCAGAGGCTGTGAGAACAGCAATAGCGAGAGCTCTGGTGGAGTGGACGAATGACTCATCTCTAAGGGATGCTTATCTGAAATATGACAGAACGCTTCTCGTGAATGATATAAGATACAAGGAGCCGAAGAAGTTCGGAGGAAGGGGAGCAAGAGCGAGAAGACAGAAGTCGTACAGGTGATTGCGATGATGATTCCTGTGAGGTGTTTCACCTGCGGAAAGGTCATAGGAGATCTCTGGGAGGAGTTCTCCAAAAGATGTGAGAACGAACCTCCCGGAAAGGTTCTCGACGACCTCGGAGTCACTCGTTATTGCTGTCGAAGAATGCTTCTCACCCATGTTGAGCTGATAGATCTCGTGTCAAGGTATGAGTAGATGGGGTCGTGGGGTAGCTTGGATATCCTCCGGCGTTCGGGACGCCGGGAGCTGAGTTCAAATCTCAGCGACCCCATACCCCTTCTCTTATTTACTTGAAGAGGGTGATGTCTTGGAAAAAAAGCCGGAACCGAAAATTAATATCATTTATGAGCGTCTCAACAGATACACTCGCTTCGAAAAAGCGAGAATTATCGGAGCGAGAGCCCTTCAGATAACGATGGGTGCTCCAGTGTTCATAGATGTGAAGGGTGACCCGATTCAGGTAGCTCTTGAAGAGTTCAGGAGAGGTTTAATACCGATAACGGTTAAGAGAAAAGTTAGGTGAAGAAAAATGAACGAAGATTGCTATATTGAGGATGTATATCTGAGGAAAATTCTTGATAGCAGAGGAAATGCCACAATAGAAGCGGAGATTATAACTGAAAGTGGGGTTTCTGGAGTTGCTGCAGCCCCCAGCGGGGCAAGCACAGGAAAGTATGAGGCGAAAGTAATTTCGGTTGATGAAGCCATAAAAATAGCTGAAGATGAAGTCATTCCTGAGCTCATAGGTCTTTACGTTCTTGAGCAGGAGTATATAGACGAAATTCTGAGAAATGTTGACGGGACTGATAATTTTTCTCACATCGGTGGTAATACCGCAATCGCAATTTCGATGGCCTCAGCAAAAGCAGGAGCAAACTCTTTGGGAATACCTCTCTACAGGTATCTTGGAACTCCTTTTTCGTCGTCACTTCCCTATCCTCTTGGTAATGTGATTGGCGGAGGAGCTCATGCAGTGGGAGCAACATCCATTCAGGAGTTTCTCTCGATTCCGATTGGCGCATCTTCTGTTCAAGAAGCGGTTTTCGCAAATTCTGCGGTTCACAAGAAGGTCAAGGAGATACTTTCCTCAGAAGGAATTTTCTGTGGAAAGGGAGACGAAGGAGCATGGGCACCGCAGATATCTGATGAGAAGGCTTTTGAGATCATGGAGAGAGCAGTATCAGAAGTTTCAGACAAGCTTGGCTTTGAGATAAAGTTCGGAATTGACGTTGCCGCTTCGGAACTCTGGGACGGTGAGAATTATGTTTACAAAAATGCAAAGAGAACTCCCGAAGAGCAACTCTCCTTTATAGCAGAGCTGATAGATAGATATGACCTCTATTACGTGGAGGATCCCTTCGAAGAAGAAGACTTCGAAAGCTTTGCTGAGCTCACTGCCTCTGTTGACTGTCTGATATGTGGAGACGATTTATTCGTTACGAACGTCGAGAGGATCAGAAAGGGAATTGAAACCGGAGCGGCAAATGCAGTGTTGATAAAGCCGAATCAGATCGGAACTCTCACCGATACCTTCAAGGCGATCTCTCTTGCTCGAAGAGAGGGATACACATGTGTGATCTCTCATCGCTCTGGGGAGACTACAGATAATACAATCGCTCATATTGCCATCGCTCTCGAACTTCCCATAATAAAGACTGGAGTGGTGGGAGGAGAGAGAATAGCCAAGCTAAACGAGTTGATAAGGATTGAAGAGGAGCTTGTGAATCCGAAAATGGCAGATCTCACTTAAGAAGGGGTGATTGTGAGTGGAGTACGATGAAGAAAAATCCGAAATTCAGCTTCTCGTTCCTGTAGAGGAGTATCTTGCTGCGGGAGTTCATATAGGAACTCAGCAGAAGACGAAGGACATGATGAAGTTCATTTACAGAGTTAGAAACGACGGTCTCTACATTCTAGACATATACTCAACTGATGCAAGGATTAGAGTTGCAGCCAAGTTTCTTTCCAGATATCAGCCAGAGAAAATTCTTGCAGTCTCTGCAAGGCAATATGGACACAAGCCAGCAGTGATGTTTGCTAAAACTATTGGTGCGAAGGCGATTGTGGGGAGATTCGTCCCTGGAACGCTCACAAATCCAGCTCTTCCATATTATGTTGATCCTGATGTTGTACTTGTGACAGATCCCATAGGAGACTCTCAGGCCGTACAGGAGGCAGTGGAAATAGGAATTCCCGTCGTTGCTCTTTGCGACAGCAATAACTCTCTTTCAAATGTTGATCTGGCGATTCCAACAAACAACAAAGGAAGAAAGGCTCTTGCTCTTGTTTACTGGCTCCTGACAAGAGAGATTATGAAGATCTGGGAAAGGGAGGACGAGTTCAGATACGTGGTTGAGGACTTCGAAGTGGAGTTGTGAGGGGGTGTTAATGAGAGAACCCGCAGTTGCAGGACAATTCTACCCTGCAAGTCCTGAGAGATTGAAAAAAACTCTAGAAGAGCTTTTTTCCTCTTTTGAAATAAGGGAAGAAAGCTCAAAAGCATGTGTATCTCCTCACGCTGGTTACATGTTCTCCGGAAAGGTTGCAGCTGCGGTTTATTCGAAAGTGCCGGAAACCTCTCGCTACGTCCTCATAGGCCCAAATCACCATGGTATTGGTATACCGGTTGCGAGTTCAAAACAACAGTGGAAAACACCTTTAGGAGTTGTGGAGGTAGACGAAGAGTTTGTGGATGCTCTCTTCGATGAAGCAGTTGTGGATGAATCTGCACATCTCCACGAGCACTCTATAGAAGTACAGATACCTTTTCTTCAGTATCGTTTTAAAGATTTTAGAATTGTTCCCATCTGTATGCTTGCTCAAGACGAGATAACCGCAATGGAGCTCGGAAGGAAGATTGCAGAACTTTCGAAGGATTTCGGAGATACGTTCGTTATAGCTTCTTCGGATTTCTCTCATTACGTGCCCTATGAGAAGGCTTACGAAGACGATAACTATGTGATTGAACCCATCTTGAAACTCGATGCAGAAGAAATGTACAAGAGAATTTTCGAGAGAAGGGTCACTGTCTGTGGATATGGAGCTATAGCAACCGCTATTAATACTTCAAAATTCATGGGAGCTCAGAAAGGGGTTAAAATCGCCTATCAGACAAGCGGAGATGTAATTTCAGATAGATCTTCTGTTGTCGGTTATGCTGGGATTCTGATGGTTTGAGAGTATGATAAGGGTCTCAGCTCCAGGAAAGGTTTATCTCTGCGGTGAGCATGCTGTTGTTTACGGAAAACACGGTATCTGTGCTTCCATTAGTATGAGAACTAGAGTTTCCGTGGAGTCATCGGATGAGTTCATAATAGAATCATTTTCTGGAGTTTCAAGGGGCCATCCTTCTAAACTCTATCCCTATGTCGCGGGAGCAATCAAGAAAATCGAAAATCTTTGCGAGATAACTCCCGTTAAAATTACCATCTCATCGGAAATCCCTCCTGCATCTGGTTTGGGTTCATCCGCTTCTGTTACAGTTGCAACAATCAAAGCTCTCTCTAAAATGTTTGGTGTAGAACTTGAAAAGGAAGAAATAGCAAGAATGGCTCATGAGGTTGAAAAAGAAGTTCAGGGCTCCGCTAGCAGAACTGACACATATGTTTCAACCTTTGGGGGCGTTCTCATGTTACCAGAGGGCGAAAAACTTCCTGTTCCTAATACTAGTATTATCATAGCTTTTACTGGAGTTACTTCTTCAACGAAAGAGCTCGTAGCATCTGTCAGGAGGCTCAGAGAGAGACATCCCAAAGTAATAGATGGAGTTATGGAAGTGATTGATTCGATTGCTATCCTTGTTAAAGAGAGACTTAAAGAAGGAGATTTGCTCTCCATCGGAGAGCTTATGAACATCAATCAGGGCCTCCTCGATTCCATTGGAGTCTCAACCGAGCAAATCTCTTCAATTGTTTATCGAGCTCGTTCTTCAGGAGCTTACGGGGCTAAAATTACTGGAGCGGGAGGAGGGGGCTCCGTTGTTATTCTCTCACCTTCCGAGAACTCTGAGAAAATTCTCAACGAGATAAAGCCTCTATGTAAAGAGGTCTTTTTGACTTCGATAGATACTCAGGGGGTTAGGGAGGAGTGATCATACTTAAGATCGGGGGAAGTGTGATAACTGAGAAGAACTTGGTGGAAAGAGCGAAGATAGGGGAGATGAGAAGAATAGCTAAAGAGTTATCTAAAAAGAAAGAAGATTTGCTCCTCATTCATGGAGTCGGATCTTTTGGCCATCCTCAGGCTAAGAAATACTCTCTCAATACCAGATTTCATGCTCCAGGATTATGTGTCACTCACTCTTCAGCTTCAAGATTAAATCACATTTTCGTTGACATTCTTAACAACCACTTTCCCGCAGTTTCCATACATCCTTTTGACATCATCATCGCTGAAGATGGGGAAATAAGAAAAATTTTCTTCGAAGCATTTTTCGAAGCTCTTCGGAAAGGAATCGTTCCTGTAACTCATGGAGATGTTGTTTTCGATTTGAAAAAAGGAAATTCAATAATCTCTGGAGATAAACTCGTGAGCTATTTTGCTCTCTCTCTCACACCAAAAAGAGTTGGGATGGGTACTAATGTTGACGGAGTTCTGGATGAGAAAGGAGAGGTCATCAAAGAAATTACACCTGAAAGATTTAAAGAACTTCAGAACATTTTTTTCACCTCCGGAACTCATGACGTCACAGGAGAGATGAAAGGCAAGGTTATTGAACTCCTTAAGTTGGCTGAAAAAGGAATAGAATCCTTCATTTTCAATGCTTTACAAGAAGGGAATATTGAAAAGTTTTTAAGAGGAGAAAGAGTAGGGACAGTAATCAGGAGTGATTGATGGTGAACAGTGAGCTCAGAAAGGCGGAGCATATTGAAATCTGTTTAAACGAGGATGTGGAGTCAACGCTCTCCCCTTTTCGGGATATCTTCATTCTTCATAAAGCTCTCCCTGAAATCAACTGGGAGGAAATAGAATTAGGGGTTGATTTTTTAGGAAAGGATTTGAAAGCACCTCTTTTGGTCTCTTCAATCACCGGGGGAACTCTCGGAGCGAAGAAGATAAATGAAAATATCGCTTCTGCGGTTCAGGAGCTCGGAATAGGAATGGGAGTTGGAAGTCAGAGAGTACTTCTTGAAGGAGCAGATCCAGAATCCTTCAGAATTGTCAGGGAGAGAGCTCCAGATGCCTTCATTTATGCGAATATCGGGGCACCTCAGCTAAAGGAATATAAAATTGATGAAATTCTTGGAATTATCGAAGTTATAGAGGCAGATGCTATTGCGGTGCATCTAAACTATCTTCAGGAGGTTGTTCAACCAGAGGGTGACCTCAAAGCAAGAGGATGTCTGGAGAAGATTGAAGAACTCTGTGAAAGATCACCCGTTCCGGTTATAGTCAAAGAAACTGGTGCAGGAATTTCCAGAGAGGTGGCTAGAGATCTCGTTTCAGCTGGAGTGAGTGCGATAGATGTCGGAGGTCTTGGGGGGACTTCTTTTTCTGCGGTTGAAGTTTACAGAGCAAGAAAAAGAGAGAACGAAGTGAAAGAGGTGGTCGGCCTCTCTCTTTGGGATTGGGGGATTTTAACTCCATTGAGTGTTGTGGAGTGCTCCGGAAGCATTCCAATCATTGCAAGTGGTGGAATAAGGAGCGGAGTTGACGTTTTCAAGTGCCTCTCTTTAGGAGCTTCTCTTTGTGGGGTTGCTCTTCCAGTCTTGAGGGTGGGAATGAGGAGCAAGGATGAGGTTTTAAAGATTTTGGAAACCTTTATTTATGGTCTCAGAGCTTCCATGTTCCTAACAGGGTGCAGAGAAGTCTCAGAAATTGGGAAAGTCCCTCTATTAATAACCGGGAGATTAAAAGAGATGTTTGAACTTAGAGGTTACGATGTCAGAAAATTTGCCAGAAGGTAGGGGCATATGGACGTAAGCATTATTGCAATCGGAGGATATGAAGAAGTTGGAAGAAATATGACCGGAGTGAAGGTCGGAAGAGATATAATCCTATGCGACATGGGATTGAGACTGGATAGAGTTCTAATTCATGAAGATGTTGAGCTTGAGAAGATGCACTCTCTGGATCTAATAAACATAGGTGCCATTCCAGATGACACGGTTCTCTCCAAGGTGAATGGAAGAGTCAGGGCAATAGTTTGCACCCATGGACATCTTGATCACATAGGAGCAATTCCCAAACTTGCCCATCGCTATGATGTTCCAATTATCTCCACTCCTTTCACCACAGAACTCATTTCCCAACAAATTCAACAAGAAAAGAAATTTGGAGTTGAGAATAATCTAATCTCTTTAACTGCAGGAAGCAGATTTAAGATAACTGAAGACATAGAGCTTGAGTTCGTGAGAGTTCAGCACAGTATTGTTGATTGCGTTTTCGCAGTCATTCATACGCCGAGAGGGGCAGTGGTGTATGCAAACGATTTCAAGTTTGATAGAACACCTATCATAGGGGCCCCTCCCGACTTTCAGAGGCTGAGAGAGGTGGGAAGAGAAGGAGTTCTCGCTCTCATAACCGAGAGTGTAAGGGTCAATGAGCAGGGGAGGACACCCTCTGAGAGAATTGCCTCTCAGATGCTCAACGATCTTTTGATGAGTTTAGAAGATGAAAGAGGAATTATCGTTACCACATTCTCTTCTCATTTAGCCAGAATAAAAACGATAGTAGAGGTGGCTGAAAGACTCGGTAGAATGCCGGTACTATTTGGAAGATCTATGGAGAGATATGCCGGAACCGGTCAGAAGATGGGAATACTGGACGGAAACTTCGAGTGCTATTCTAACAGAGCTCAGTTGGAGAAGAAAATGAAGGAAATGATGAGGGAGGGTAAAGAGTTATATCTTCCAATAGTTACCGGACATCAGGGAGAACCCGGAGCAGTTCTTACGAGGATCTCAGATGGAAAAACACCTTTCCTGATTGAAAAGGGAGATAATGTTATCTTTTCCTCTTCTGCTATTCCAGCACCAATAAACATTGCAAATCGTTATGCTGTTGAGACTAAGCTCAGGATGAGGGGTGCAAGAATTTATCCGAACGTTCACGTATCTGGCCATGCTTACAGAGAAGATCACAGAGATCTTATAAGAATTCTTCAACCGGAACATGTAATCCCAACTCACGGATCCATTGAGATGACAGGTGCTTATGTTGAGCTTGCAGAAGAGGAGGGATATGTTCTCGGAAGTACTGCCCATATACTCAGAAATTCTCAGGAATTAATCGTTTGAGGTGATTTTAATGCTCGAAAATGAGTTGAGAAAAAGAAAAGAACTTGTGGAATCCGCTTTAAAGGAGATCATTCATAAAGGTAAACCTGAGGAGCTTTACGAAGCATCAATTCATCTACTTAAAGCAGGAGGTAAGAGACTCAGACCTGTTACAGTTCTTCTCACAGCGGAACTCGTTGGAGGCAAAAGCGAGGATGCGATTTCGGCAGCCATTGCAGTGGAACTTCTTCACAACTTCACATTAATACACGATGACATTATGGATGAAGACGAGATGAGGAGGGGGATTCCCACCGTGCATTCTCTTTGGGGAGTTCCTTATGCGATTCTTGCAGGAGATACGCTTCATGCCCTCTCTTTTGAGATTCTCTCTTCTTCGAGAGCTCCTCCGGAGAGAGTTGTCAGGGCAGTGGAAATCCTCTCCAAAGCTTGTGTTGAAATCTGTGAGGGACAGTGGATGGATATGGAATTTGAAAAGAGAGAGAACGTCTCTGAGGATGAGTATCTGGAGATGGTTGGAAAAAAGACTGGAGCTCTTTACGAAGCTAGTGCAATGCTTGGTGGTGTGATTGGAGGAGGAGAAGAAGAGGAGATAAAAGCACTCGGAAGCTACGGAAGAAATGTCGGAATAGGTTTTCAGATTTACGATGATATTCTAGATCTTATTGGAAAGGGCGAAGAGATCGGTAAAGATAGGGGAAGCGACATTGCGGAAGGTAAAAAAACTATGCTCGTCATTCGAGCAAGAGAGCTTGGAGTGGAGCTCCCCGAAGTAAGAAAGAGGGATGAAGATAGCGTAGAAGAGATTGTGGAAATTCTCAAGAATTTCGGGATCATGGATTATGCGATAAGAAGAGCGGAAGAATATGTGGAAAGAGGTAAAAAAGCTCTTGAAATCTTTCCTGATTGCAAAACTAAGAAAATCTTGCTTGAACTTGCTGATTTCATGATAAAGAGGAGTTATTGATGAGCATCAGAGAACTCATCCTTAAACATGCGCTTGCAAATGCTCTGAAGTATGGAAAAGCTGAAAGAGGTGCAGTTATAGGGAAGGTCATTGCAGAGGCACCTGAGCTGAGAAGTTCGATAAGAGATCTCATGAACGTTTTTAATGAAATCATCTCATATGTGAACTCTCTTTCAAATGAGGAAAGAGAGGAGCTTCTGAAGAATATGGCTCCAGAGCTTTTGGAGAGAAAGAAGGAGAAAAAGGCTGGAGGCCTACCTCCTCTAGATTCGGATCATCCAGTCATGAGATTTGCTCCCAATCCCAATGGGCCTCCAACGCTCGGAAGTGCGAGAGGGATGGTGATAAATGGAGAATACGCAAAAATGCATAAAGGAACACTCATCCTCAGGTTCGACGATACAGATCCAAAGACGAAGCGCCCGCTCTTGGAAGCTTACGATTGGTATCTCGAAGATTATGAGTGGCTCGGGTATAAACCAGATGTCATACTTTGTGCATCCGAGAGAATCCCAATTTACTACGAGTATGCGGAGAAACTCATTGAAATGGGCTTTGCATACGTTTGCCTGTGTTCGAGAGAGGAGTTCAAGAAATTTAAGGACAATTCTGTGAGCTGTCCTCATAGGGAGAGCACTCCTGAGGTAAGTTTGGAACTCTGGGATAAAATGCTCTCTGGAGAACTCTCTTCAGGAGAAGCAGTTCTCAGGATAAAAACAGATATGAAACATCCCGATCCTGCGGTCAGAGATTGGGTGGCCTTCAGAATAATTGAAGTTCCTCATCCGAGAGTCGGAGATCGCTTCAGAGTCTGGCCAACTCTCGATTTCGAATCGGCAATTGAGGATTATCTTCAGGGTGTCACCCACATCATCAGAGGTAAGGATTTAAGGGATAGCGAAGCTAGACAAAGATATATTTATTCATATTTCGAGTGGGAGTATCCGAAAACGATTTACTGGGGAAGGTTGAAGATCCACGAGTTTGGAAAGCTGAGTACAAGTATGATAGCTAAAGGGATCGAGGAAAGAGTTTACAGTGGATGGGATGATGTTAGATTGCCGACGTTAAGGGCTTTGAAAAGGAGAGGAATTACTGCGGAGGCTCTCAGGAATTTCTTCATTTCTCTTGGTATTGGAGAGAATGATGTGAGCATAAGCATGGAGAATCTGTATGCGGAAAACAGAAAGATCATAGATCCAGTTGCTAAGCGTTATTTCTTTGTTCACAACCCAAAAAAGATGATTATAAAAGAGGGCCCATCTAAGATGCTCGCAAGAGCACCACTTCATCCAAAAAGAGATATGGGATTCAGAGAGATCGAGGTTGAAGGAGAGGTTTTCATAGCGGAGAGCGACTTTAAAGAGATAAAAGTCGGAGATTTTGTGAGATTAAAAGATCTCTGTAATGTTCAGATCACAAGTCTCTCTCCGCTTGAAGCTAAATATGAAGGAAAGGATGTAAAAGGCTATAGAATAATCCACTGGGCCCCCCCAGACGGAGTTAAAACGATAGTTTTAGCTCCAGAAGGAGTTTACGAAGGAATCTCCGAAAGAGGAGTTATTAAAGAAATCGGAAAAATTGTTCAGTTCGAGAGATTTGGATTTGGGAAAGTTGAAAAATTCGAAGACGGAATTCTACAGGTTTGCTTTGCTCATCGATGATCGGATTTTAAAGCTCGTTTCGTGTAAGTGATTCTGTGAACTGCGGTTAGATGAGAAAGGATCGCAACGAGTATTACAGCCTCTTCCACTCTACTGATCATCAAGCCGAGGAAAATAATGAGAAGTCTCTCTCCTCTTTCTGCTATTCCAACGTCACACCTCTTAATGATCTTCTCCGCTCTTGCCCTTGTGTAGCTCACCAGTAGTGCCCCACTCAGAGCAAGAGTAACATAAAGCCAGTTGACACCGGAAATTCCGAGGGAGATGAAGATAATGATATCTACGTATCTATCCATCACTGAGTCAAAAAATCCTCCAAAATCGCTTGAAAGTCCCTCACCTCTTGCTAAAGCTCCATCCATCATATCGAAAAATCCACTGAGAAGAAGGAGAACACCTCCGATGATGTATTTATGAGTTGCTATGAAATATGCGGAGAGGAAACCCACAAACACCCCAGCGATCGTGAGGTGGTTTGGAGTAACTCCTATTTTCCTGAGAAATTTAGCGAGAGGATGAACAGCTTCAGATATCTTCGGTTTGAGAGAGCTCAGCATGTGAAATGAAGTGTTGTCTGGATTCCATATTAAACCTTCCTCCTCCCTAAAACTTTAAATTGTTTGAGAATTGAAGTTGAAGATCGGGGATTTGATGTCATTTGAGATAATTGAAGTGAGTGGAGAAGCGTTTAGAAGAGGTAAACTCTACGGAGAGAGGGCAAAAAGTTTGATAAGAAAAAATGCGGAATACTATCTAAAATTCTGGAAGTCTCATCTTGGAATAGATGATACATCTTTAAAAGATGCATACTCTCAGTTTTCGAGCTCGATTGAAAGTTATGACGAAGAAATTTTTAGAGAGATGGAAGGAATAGCGGAGGGTTCAGGAGTCCCCCTCGAAACCATTGTTCTTCTCAACTCTAGATATGAGCTCGGATGGCTGGGAGAAGCTCTGAAAAGCAGAGGGTGCATCACATCCGAGGGATGCACCTCTCTGGGAGTTCTTCCCGAGAGGGCTGGAGGAAAGACCTATGTTGCTCAAAACTGGGATTACAAAGAGCACTTCCTTCAGACGACAGTAATTTTGAAAATCAGGAGAGATGACCTTCCGGACATCATCACGAAAACTGAAGCAGGAGCAGTTACTCAGCAGGGTTTGAATTCTGAAGGAATCGCAGTTGCGATGAACGCTCTTGTCTCAACTGAAGATTCCTTTGGAGAAGGAATTCCAGTGATAATTCTCATGAGGAGGATACTAGATTCTCAGGATTTCAGTTCTGCTTTAAAATACGTCTACGAAGCTAAAACAAATGTGAGCTCCAACTTTATCATCGGTGCACCCGGAGAGATCATAAATCTTGAGATGACCCCGAAAGGTGTTTCTTATATATTTCCCAAAGGCGGGATTATAACTCACAGCAATCACTTTCTTAAAGCCCATTTTGAGCATCCTATAAAAGATCGCTTCATCTCAGTGATTCCTGATACGCTATTTAGACACGAGAGAGCAAAAAGAATTCTTAATGAAGCTAAAGAAGTGACTTTTGATAGAATCAAAATCACTCTTTCAGATCACTTTAATTATCCCAACTCAATTTGTAGGCACAGGGATGAAAGGGTCGAGGAGTTCACAAGACTTGTGACAGTCTCATCTCTTGTTATGGATTTGAGTGCCAAGATCCTCTTCGTAACCAAGGGGAATCCGTGTGAAAACGAGTACGTTGCAATATCCTTTTAATGAATTCGATGAAAAGGTTTAAAAGGGAGCGATTCGTATTACATCCGTCATTCTGACAATTGAGATGAGGGATTGAAAAAATCCTGAAAAGGGAGGAAAAAACATGGTGGAGTTTGGGTTTGAGGTTCCAAAAGAGCTTGAAGAGAGAGCATTACAAGCACTTGAGATTGCAAGAGATACAGGGAAGATCAAAAAAGGAGCTAATGAGACCACTAAAGCAGTGGAGAGAGGCATCGCCAAATTTGTCTATATAAGCAGAGATGTTGATCCAGTGGAGATCGTTATGCATTTACCACCGCTTTGCGACGAGAAGAATGTAGCCTATATTTTTGTTTCAAGTAAAGATGAGCTTGGAAGAGCAGCTGGATTGGAAGTTTCCTGCTCCTCTGCTGCAATAGTTGAGGAGGGTGAAGCAAAGGAACTTATTAGAGAATTGGCTGAACAGGTGAAAGCTCTTAAGAAGTAAAAATTAAGGAGGTTGAGCTAGATGCCTGAAGACGAAGCAGTTCCTGCGGAGGTCGTTGAGGTAATAGGAAGAACCGGGATGCACGGAGAGGCAACTCAGGTGAAGTGCAGAGTTCTTGAAGGTAGCAATAAGGGAAGAATTATTACGAGAAATGTTCTTGGACCCGTAAAGGTTGGAGATATACTGATACTTCTCGAAACTGCTCGTGAAGCAAGAAAACTTACTGTGCGGTGATGGGTATGGTGGAGATCAGGAGATGCTCTTTCTGCAACGAGGAGATTGAGCCCGGAACCGGAAAGATGCTCGTGATGAAGAATGGAACAATTTATTATTTCTGCTCCTCTAAATGCGAGAAGAACTTCGAACTGAAAAGATTGCCAAGGAAACTCAAGTGGATAACCAAGAAGTGAGGTAAAATCATGGAGCGAACCTTTTTGATGATCAAGCCGGATGGAGTCCAAAGAGGACTTATTGGAGAAGTCATCAGAAGAGTTGAGCAGAAAGGTCTGAAGATCGTTGGAATGAAGATGCTTCGAATTTCCAGAGAGCTCGCAGAGAAGCACTACGAAGAACACAGGGGAAAAGAGTTTTACGAACCTCTCATTTCATATATCACTTCATCTCCTGTCGTTGCAATGGTTATTGAAGGTAAAAATGCAGTTCAAATCGTCAGAAAGATGATTGGAGCGACAAATCCATTAGAAGCATCTCCCGGAACTATAAGAGGAGATCTCGGAGTCGAGATAGGTAGAAATGTTGTTCATGCATCTGATTCGCTCTCCTCTGCTGAAAGAGAAATCTCTCTTTACTTCTCTGAGGATGAGATCGTCGAGTATAAAAGAATAGATGAAGAATGGTTGTATGAGTGAGGAAAAAAGGCTCAGGACCCCTATAGTCAGCGTTCTCGGGCATGTGGATCACGGAAAGACCACTCTATTGGATACAATACGTGGTACTACAGTAGCGAGAAGAGAGGCTGGAGGGATCACACAGCATATCGGAGCAACTGAGGTCCCTCTTGAAGTCATTAAAAAGGTATGTAAGTCTCCTCTCATCGAAAAAACTAGAGTTCCAGGACTTCTTTTCATTGACACACCAGGACATCATGCTTTTACCTCTCTGAGAGAACGTGGAGGGGCTCTTGCAGATCTTGCTATTCTTGTCGTTGACATTAATGAGGGTTTCAAACCGCAAACTGTCGAAGCCATCAATATTCTCAGACGTTTTAAGACTCCATTTGTGGTTGCTGCAAATAAGATAGATAAAATTCCGGGCTGGAAATCTCAGAGTTGGGAAATGTTCCCCGAAAGTTTGAAGAATCAGAGTGAGAGCGCTCGGAGAGAACTCGAGGAGAGAATCTACAAGCTTGTTGAGTCTCTCTATTCTCATGGATTCAGCTCGGAGAGATATGACAGAATTCGTGATTTCACGAGGAATATCAGTATAATTCCCATTAGCGCCCTTACCGGAGAAGGTGTTCCGGATCTCCTAATGGTTATCATGGGACTAGCACAGAGATTTCTCGAAAACGAACTAAAACTCCATGTCGATGGGCCTGCTATGGGTACAGTTCTTGAAGTCAAGGAAGAGAGAGGTTTCGGAACAACAGTGGATGCGGTAATATATGATGGAGTTATAAGGGTCGGAGACCTTGTAGTTCTCGGAGGCATTAAAGAACCTATCGTTACCAAAGTAAGGGCACTCCTCAAACCCAGACCTCTGAGGGAGATGAGGGTTGAAAGTAGATTCATGAACGTTGAAGAGGCTGTTGCAGCTTCTGGAATTAAAATAGTTGCTCCTGGGCTTGAGGGGGCTTTAGCGGGATCTCCGTTGAGGGTCGCTCCTGAAGAAGGGCTAGAGAAAGTTCTGGAGGAAATAAAATTTGCAATTGGCGAAGTTAGAATTTCTACTGATCTCGAGGGAGTTATCATAAAGGCGGATACTCTTGGCTCGCTCGAAGCACTTCTCGGAGAACTCAGAGAAAATAAAATTTCCGTGAGAAAGGCTGATGTTGGTGATATCACGAAGTCCGATGTAATGGAAGCAGCGACGATGGAAAATGAAGTCTACAGATGCGTCATAGGGTTCAATGTGAAGGTAACCCAGGATGCGAAGGAGATAGCTTCTCAGGAGAAAGTCAGAATATTTACGGGAAACGTGATATACAATTTAGTAGATGAGTATGTAGGATGGGTGGAGAAACTCAAAAGCGAGAGTGAGAAGAGAAAGCTTGAAATAATTGCCAGACCTGCCAAGATCATGATTCTTCCCGGATTTGTGTTTAGAAGGAGCAATCCTGCAATCGTTGGAGTAAGAGTTCTTGGCGGAAATCTTCACAACAACTCAGAACTTATGAATGAAAAAGGTATAAAAATTGGAGTTGTTAAAGGCATTCAGGATCGGGGCGAAAATCTAAGTGTTGCGGAAAGAGGTAAAGAAGTTGCAATAGCCATTGACGGTCCAACTGTCGGAAGACAAATTAAAGAAGGAGAGATTTTATACGTGGACATACCAGAAAGACATGCAAAGATAATAGAGCAAGATCTTCAGGAAGCTCTTGAGGATCATGAGCTTGAAGTCTTTAGAGAGGTGCTAAAAATTAAAAGGGAGAAAAATCCTTTCTGGGGTAGATAAATGAGGTGATTAAATGGTGGAGTTTAAATTGGTGATATCTGATCCAAAAACTGGAAGAGCATATCAGACTGAGATATCTGACCCACAGGCTAGTGTTTTCATCGGAAAGAGAATTGGGGACACAGTAGAAGGAGATGCCATAGGTCTTCCAGGTTATGTTCTTGAGATTACAGGTGGTTCGGATAAAGATGGATTTCCAATGAGAAGAGATCTGCCTGGGCCGTGGAGAAGAAGAGTTCTTCTTGCAGGACCTCCGGGATTTCATCCCAAGAAGAAAGGGGTTAGAAAGAGGAAGACTGTGGTTGGCAACACAATCTCACCAAACATTGTGCAGATAAACACAAAGATTGTGAAGAGGGGAAGGAAAAAAATAGAAACACTTTTGGGTCTCGAGGAAGGAGAGGAAGGCGGAGAAAAAGTGGAGAGCACTTCGGAAAGTTAACATGTGATATGTATTATAGCTCCAACCTTTTTACCTTCCTCTCTCATTTCGTTGAATTTTCTGATTGCCTCTCTAGAGTTATGAATATATAGGAGGATTCCCTTCTCTCTTATCAGTTCTCTTGCTTCGTCTGTTACTTGCACTCTGTTCATCATTCCTGCACCTATTATGATGACTTCTGGATCTTCTTCGAGAAGTCTCACTATCTCCTCCTTTTCAATCTCATGACTTCTGGTGCTCAATCTCTTTCTTCTGTCTACAACCTCTCCACTCGGTGTTATCACAACATCATGTTCAATCAAAATTCCATTAATTTTTATTTTACCGAATTGTATCTCTTCGATCATCATTCTGCACCTTCAGTATATTCTTTCAACTTTTTTACCTTTAACTGTTATCCACATTGGAGCTTGAGAAAAATCCTGGGGATTATGTTTTTTGTATTCGTAAACATCTATATCATTTTCTTCCATAATTCTCCTTATTACGCTCTCTCCGGCTCTTGATCTTTTGTTTCCAACCATTAAAACCCATTTGGAAGGATCTAACGTGAAGTTTTCCACTCTAATCTCTTCCTCGCTCTCTTTAACTACTGCTTTTATTCTGGTTCTGTACTCCTCTTTTTCAACTATCCACATCGCAACATCAGTTTCGTATCTTCGTTTCGTCATCTTTCTTCTCTTTCTCTTCAGATATACTTAACTTCTTCTCAACTCTCACTTTTACCATGGTAGGGTTTACCATGATAATAAATATCATGATAAAAGTTACCAATATACAAGTTTATAAATGGTATCAATATACATTATCATACAAAACAAAAAATAAAAAATTTAATTTTTGTCCTCGTTTAATTTTGTAATATTTTAATATCATCCTCTCTATCACACAATTTTTGTGATGAAACCCCAGCTCGAGGTAGCTCAAGTATTACAACAATTATATGAATATTCATCTCCTCACGAATTCAACCCCGGTTAAACATGCGGAAAAATGGAAGAAGAAGGGTTCATTAGGTCTAATCATATAAATTATATGAATAAATATTTTCGGAGGTCTCGGGATGAGGCACATTAAAAATTTTGTATACTCTTATGTGTGAAGTTGTAATGGACACGAGATTTCATTGCAAGCATCTTTGTTGCATTATTTTGCAATCAATACAGAAGAAACTCAAAGTGAACTCTAGTAAGTTCTTCAATTACTCTTAATCTTCTCCTTGCTCTTGAGAGATTACTCGGTGAGGGTCGCCTCCCCTCAAGCTTACTCTTTATTGCCTCTATCTGCGATGGTGTGAGAATTTCCTTAAGAATATCCACTCTCGACTCTATCAATCTCTTCAAATCTTCATCTCTCACTATAAGTTCTTCTGGGAAATCCTTAATATGATCCCAATGTTCATCAAAATAAATAAAAAACTTTCTTTTACATCCTCTACATTCGCATTTAACTCTTTTAAGCACTCTTTCTACAATCTCCACAACTCTCAATTCAGCTCCACAATATTCACACGTTCCCGCTATTTCTTCCATAGTGCCTTTGTCGGAGAAAAACCTAAATAAATGAATCGTTCATTTTTTCTTGGATGGCTGACATCAGAAATGTAAATCTTAAGGTAAAAGCGAGAGTAGAAAAATATCTGAAAAGGGATAAAAGTGGTATAAGGAGAGCAGTGCTTAAATTGATACTCAGGTTGAAGAGATTTACTACGGATTCCATCTACAAAGCACTGAAGAAAATTAATTTCGAAGTATCCAAGAAGTCAGTTGCAGCCATCATTGGAGCAATAGAATCTCGTTTGGGAATTCTGAAATCTATAAGAAATCATTCCTCGGGGATAGTGGTTTACGAGCTCAAAAAAGAGTACATTCACCTTCTGAGAACCATTCTTCAGTCTTAAAGCTGAGAGGTGTTTCTTTGAGTTCAAAATATCCAATCCCTTCTGTGGGAGCGCTTATAATCGAAGAAGATAAGCTTTTGATGATAAGAAGGGGCAACCCTCCCTTTGAGGGTTACTGGTCAATTCCTGGTGGAAAAATAAAATGGGGAGAGAAATTGGAGGAGGCCCTCAAAAGGGAGGTTCAAGAAGAACTTTCAGTAGAGGTGGAAGTTGGAGAACTTGCTGGAATTGTAGAGAGTATAGTGGAAAAAGAAGGAGATGTGGTATATCACTACATTCTTATAGATTACTTTTGCAGAATTATTTCTGGGACTCCAAAAGCTTCTTCTGATGCTCTTGAACTCAGATGGGTGTCGTTGAAGGAACTTAGAAATATCAAAGTTACCCCCTCTCTTTTAAAACTTTTGAAAGAACTTAAAATGATATGAGGGTGAATATAGTTTATTCTCTGATTATTCCCGTAAGATCGAGAAGCTCAATAAAAATTGGGGCTCTGGGAAATCTGAAGTTTGAGAAGGGTTTTTATGTTTACACCGGAAGCTCCATGAGCTATGGTATGAAGAGAGTTCTCAGACATACATCCAAAAATAAGAAACTCAGATGGCATATAGATTATCTTCTAAACTCTCATCCTTTCTCCCACGTCATTTTTGCAGAAGTGGAAAGAAAAATGGAATGTGAAGTTGCCTCGAAACTCAGAAATACTGCTTTTGGAGAAGCTCCAAAATTCGGCAGCAGTGATTGTAATTGCAAATCTCATCTTTTCTATTTCCCGTCATTTTCTGAAGCAGTTACTCTCTCTGAAAAGAGTTACGTGGAACTCGGACTGAAACCGAAAATTCTCAGGATTCAGGAGCTCCTTCGGGAATCCCCAGTGATTTAACCGTGATGAGAACTTCGACATCGTACATTTCTTTTATTCTCTCCACTCCTCCCTCCATTCTATCGACAACAACGAAGATCTTTTTTATTTCCCCTCCAGCTTCTTCGATAATTTTTATTGCGTCGAAAAGCGCCCCACCACTCGTCACAACATCTTCGACGAGAAGTATTTTCATACCACTTCTGAAATCGCCCTCGATTCTATTTGCAGTTCCATATTCCTTTTGCCTTTTTCTAACGAAGATGCTCTTCAATCCAGTTTTTAAAGATACTGCAACTGCTAGAGGCACTCCTCCGAGTTCAACGCCAGCAACCCGATCATAATTCTTGGGATCTATTCTTCTTGTTATCTCCTCAGCAATGCAATTTAGAACCTCTGGATCTGTTTCGAACATGTATTTGTCTATATAGTAATGGCTCCTCTTTCCAGATCTCAGCAGGAAATCACCGTATTTAATTGCACCGGAGCTCTTTATAAGCTCCTCAAGCATCGACCTCCACATCCTTCAGGACTCTCTCTAAGTCAACGTATTTTTCTATGAGCTCTTTTATACACTTTATCTGTTCCTCGTTCTGAACTTTCAATCTCCCGAGCATACCCTCCATTCTTTCAACTGTGCTCATGGTATCCATTGGCACAAGTATTACAGGTATTCCCCTCTCCTCTGCAGCTGCCAGTATAACTTCGCTTGGCCTTCTATTCCCCGTAAGCACGAGACATCTTATTCCGGTCTCAATTGCAGCCATTTGAATGTCTGATCGATCCCCTCCAGTTATAACCGCGGAGTTTGGAGCTCTTCTGAAGTATTTTATGGCTGAACCTACCTCCATTGCTCCTATTAGGAAGTAGTCAACGAGTTTGTCCAAGGACGATCTTCCAGCAAGAACTTCTCCGCCGAGCTCTTCTACAATCTGTTTTATGGGAACTGCTCGGAGTATTCTCTCTCTTTGAATCACTCCAAGGATATTAACACCCTTTTTCTCCAGAAATGGAACGATAACTCCTTGGACAAAATCCATCGCAGTTTCAGGAACGTCATTTATTATTACTCCGCTGATAAGTTCTTCAGGAGCTAAAGTTGTTCCGAGGATAATCTGATCAACAAGTGAAATTTCAGTGTCATATTTTGCAATGAGCAAGATTCTTGTGTTTAACTCTCTCGCAACACAGGCATCTGAGAGCCCTAAGGAAATTCCGTGAGTCATGCTTGGCCCTCCTTCAATCAACATAATATCTTTATCTCTCGATACTATCTCAAAGGATTCTTTTATCCTCTCCATTATTCGCTTTTCTTTTCCTCTTAGAATATCTCTGATAGTCTCAGTTGTGAGATCAATTGGCGACATGTCTTCAGGAGAATCTTCTAGTTTAAGGATGGATTTCAGATGATATGGATCTTCGTCAACAAGTCTACCATCAAGATCCCTGAAAACAGTTCCTATAGGTTTCATGTATCCTATCTTCAAACCTCTCTCTCTCATTGCCATGATAAGTCCAATTCCTATCGAAGTTTTACCTGCATGTTTTTTTGGTGAACAAAGATAAATAGGTCTCATTCCATTTTTCCCTCCAACGTTAATCTTGCATCAACTGCTATACAACCTTTACCCTTTTCAAAAACAACAAGAGGATTTATGTCCAATTCGAGAATTTCGGGGAAATCTGTTATGAGCTGGGAAACTCTAAGAAGGACCTCAGAAATCGCTTCAATATCATATTCTTCACTACCTCTATAGCCTTGAAGAATTCTTCCACTTTTTATTTCTTTGATCATTTCTTTTGCCTCTTCCTTTGTTATCGGAGTAAGTCTGAAGGATACATCTTTAAGAACTTCAACATAAATTCCACCAAGCCCGAACATTATCATGTTGTCAAATTGGGCATCTTTGGTACTTCCTATTATCGTTTCTACTCCTCCAGAAACCATCTGCTGAACGAGAACGCCTTTTATTTCAGCATCAGGGACATATCTCTTGACATTTTCGATAATCTTGTTATAGCTGAGTTTAGCCTCTTCATCCGAATTTATCCCGATGACCACACCTCCGACATCAGATTTATGGACGACCTGTGGAGAGAGAATTTTCATAACGACAGGATAACCAAGTTCTCGGGAAACTTTTACAGCCTCCTCCTCACTTTTAACAATTTTTGATCTCACAACTGGAATTCCGTATGCATCCAGTATATCAAGAGTTTCGAGTCCGAGATATGTAACTCCTTTTTTCCTTGCCTCCATTATGATTTTTTTCACCCTATTAGAATCAACATCGAATTTCACGAATTCACCTCTCTTTTTCTTTCTGTTCTCTTCAAAGGCAACCATAGCTCGGAAGGTCTTAGCAGCTCTTTCTGGATCTGGATAGTTCGGAATGCCGTTCTCTCTCAGAATTTTTATTCCTTTTTCCATGAGCTCTCCGCCCATAAAAGAACAAAGAATTGGTTTTCTATATTTCCGAGAAACCTCAACAATGACATCTGCTATTTCATCAGAACCAGTCATGGCTTGGGGAGTAACTATACAGAGAATTCCATCAACTCCCTCATCCTCAATAACCGCCTCTAAGGCATGTTTGTATCTGTCCGGTCTTGCATCACCAAGCACATCAACCGGATTGTAGAAATTTGCTGCAGGCGGAAGAACACTTCGAAGCCTCTTAACAGTCTCATCTTTAAATCTCGCTAATTTCAAACCCTCTTTTTCACATGCATCTGTTGCAAGTATTCCAGGACCTCCTGCATTGGTGACGATTGCAATCCTATCTCCTCTGATTCTCGGTTGAGTGCTGAAGGCTTTTGCCCAGTCAAACATATCTTCAATACTCCTCGCTCTCAGAATTCCAAATTGTTTAAAAGCAGTTTCATAGGCGACCTCTGAACCGGCAAGAGTTCCAGTATGAGAAGAGACAGCTCTCAATCCAGCTCTGGAAGTACCAGATTTTAGCACGATTATTGGTTTTTTCTTCGAAACTTCTTTCGCTATTTCTATAAACTTTCTTCCTTCTTTTATCCCTTCTAGATAGGCCAGAATAACCTCTGTTTTCTCATCTCTGTGAAATTCAAGCAAGAAGTCTTTTTCGTTTAGATCTGCCTTATTTCCGAGACTTACGAATTTTGAGAAACCTACATTTTCAACAAGAGTCCAATCTAGTATCGCAGTACAGAGAGCTCCAGATTGCGACATAAAGGCTATATTTCCTTTTTTTGCCATTCCCGCTGCAAAGGTGGCATTCATCGGAGTATGTGTGTCTATGATTCCCAGACAATTCGGTCCGAGCATTCGCATGCTATATTCTTTGACTATCCCTAGACACTCTCTCTCAAGCCTTGCTCCTTCTGTTCCAGTCTCTCTAAAACCTGCAGAGATCACTATAACGTATTTCACTTTCTTCTGACCACATTCTTCGAGAACACTCGGAACAATTTTGTTCGGCACCACAACAATTGCGAGATCGATTTTATCTGGAATTTCCTTAACTGATTTGTATACTTTTAGTCCTTCGATCATTTCAGCTCTCGGATTTACGGGATAGATTCTTCCTTTGTATGTTTTCTTCAGGTTAACTAGTATGCTATGACCTACGGAACCTACATCTCTTGATGCACCAATGACAGCAATCGAATCTGGATTAAACATATCTTCCAGCATAGTCTTCTCTCTTAGTATTGATTTCCTCTCTTAAAATCTTTCTATTTTTCATGCTTCTCAAAAGGATAATATAGGACTTTAAACATTTTATTCCTGATAATGAAAAATGAGACCGTTCTTATAGTGGGAAATTCAGTTAATTGTGTAGACCTTTTCTATCTCTCAAACTTCCTCTCTGAGGATGATTTCGTGTATTTGAGCGCCCCTTCTCCCACGATCTTCGTCTCTTCTATGGAATTCGAAAGAGCCAAAAGGGAGTCTAAGGTCTCAGTGGAATCTCTCCAAGATTACGGGAAGAAAATTGAAGAAGCTTTGGTTGAAATTCTGAAGAAAAGAGAATTGAAGAATATCTCCGTTCCTCCTTATTTTCCTCTTTCGATTGCTGAGAGATTAAAAAGTGAGGGAATGAAATTGAAAGTTATTTCAGATATCGTTCCTCAGAGAAGGATTAAAAACCCAGAGGAGGTGAAGAAAATCTCTATCTCTCAAAGAATTGCCGGAGAAGCTATGAAAATGGTCCTCAGAATTCTGAAAAAGTCGAAAGAAAAGGGGGGAATACTTTATTATGGAGATTTTCCTCTCACGTCCGAGAGACTCAAAACTCTAGTTAGTTTAAAGCTTATATCCCTCTCCTCCTCATGTGAGATGATGATTATCTCCTCTGGAACGCAAACCGCAATTCCTCATCATCGTGGTGAAGGTGAGATAAAGAGTGGGGAGAGTATAGTTGTAGATATTTTTCCGAAGCATACACTCTTCAGATATCACGGAGATCTATCAAGAACTTTTGTGGTAGGAGAACCCGCTCAGGAGTTGAGAGAAGCTTATGATCATGTTCTAAACGCTCAGCAACTTGCTCTCTCTATGATTCATTCGGGTCTCTCATGTAGAGAACTTCACAGTGCGGTGAAAGACTACTTCTCTGATCACGGTTATGAAACTGATGTGAAGAAATCAACTGGTTTTATCCATTCCACGGGGCACGGAATAGGTCTTGAGATTCATGAGCCACCGCTGATCTCGGAAAATGATGAAACTCTGGAAAGGGGAAATGTTATAACTGTTGAACCCGGATTATATTTCCCCAAAAGATTTGGAGTTAGAGTAGAAGATGTTGCAGTTGTTCATAGGGATGGCGTAAAAATTATCGAGGGAGGAGTTCCGAAAATTCTGGAGGTGTGGAAATTTGAATGAAGATGTAATGGAAAAATACATCCAAGCAGGGAAAGTTCTTTCCGATATTTTGAAAAGGATCCCCTCCAAGATATCTCTTGGAGTCTCACTTTTTGAAGTTGCGGAATGGATAGAGAGTGAAATAAAGAAAAGAGGCGCTCAACCCGCTTTTCCGTGTAACATATCTTTAAATGAAGATGCAGCTCACGATACACCCTCTTCAGGAGATCAGAGGGTTTTCGAGGATCATATTGTGAAAGTAGATGTCGGAGTCCATATCGATGGTTACATAGCTGATGCAGCCGTAACTGTGGATCTAAAAGGCGAGGAAGAACTCGTAGAAGCTGCTAGAGTAGCTCTCGAAGATGCTATCAGTACAGTGAGAAGTGGGAGGACCACGGGAGAAATAGGAAAAGTAATAGAAGAAGCTATAACTTCTCGGGGATTTCAACCGGTCGTCAATCTTGGAGGTCACGGATTACAAAGATACGACGTTCATGCCCCTCCGCATGTTCCAAACAGATTCATAAGAACGGCAAATCACGTGCTTCAGGAGGGGGAAGTTATAGCAATAGAGCCTTTTGCAACTAATGGGGCAGGAAAGGTTGCAGAGACAGGAAGGGTTGAGATTTACAGAGTTGTTTCAGAAAGACCCTTAAGGCATCCCAAGGCTAGAGAGTTATTGGAAGAACTGAGGATTTATAGTGGTCTTCCGTTCTGCAAGAGGTGGATACAACGAGAGGGATTGGATTTTCTTTTGAAACAGATGAAAGCTTCGAGAGTCCTTGAAGCTTATCCCGTTCTCAGAGAGATATCTGGCGGTTTAATATCTCAATTTGAGCATACTGTGATAGTCGAGAAAGATGGTTGTGAAGTGATAACCGAGTAGCAAAAATCTTTATTTTGGATCAGAATTTAATGTATGTGGAATCATGGAGGCCGAAGAAATAAAAGTTAAGATAGTTGAACTCTTACTCACTGCAGAGATATACAATGAGAATGAAAAGCTTGATGAGAGTGATCTTCCGAGGAGATTCAGGAAACACTATTGGGATCTCTCTCTTGGAGGAGTTCGAAGACCCGTTGTTGTTAGGAAAGCAGATTTAATTCGACTCTTTGGAGAGGAAGCAGAAAGAGCTCTCAAGAATATTCCGTTTGTGACTTCTGACGAGCTCGGAAGAGAAATTAAACTCACAGATCTGCGGATTGCTGCAGAGTGGTTTCTGAAAAGGGGAATAGAAAGAATCAAAGAAAATCCTGCGCTTGCTTACTTCTATCAGAGCTATGACTCTGTGAAGATCTCTTATGAAGAAGTTAGAAGCAAAAATCCACCGAAAGAAAGTGATGTTGAATGGGTGAAATCTCTTCTTGAGAGGTTGAGCAAGGAAGAAGAAATTGCGATGAACTTGCTCGTGATATTCTCACCGGAGGAAATCGAAGAGAGGGTTGATGAAATAATTCTTAGCGAAGATCAGGAAAAAAGGATTGAAAAGATTGCAAAGGCCATGGAACAGAGAGATTTTCTCAGAGAGATCGGAGTTAAAGATGTTGGTAAGATGCTCTTTATAGGCCCGCCTGGAACTGGAAAAACAACGATGGCGAGAAATTTATCCAAGAGGTTTAAAATTCCAATACTTGAAGCACGTTTATCGATGATTGTAAGCGAGTATCTTGGAGAAACTTCGAGAAACATAGATCGGATTTTCTCTTTGGCCAAAAAGCTTGCTCCATGCATCCTCTTTATAGATGAGTTTGATTACATAGCTAAAAGAAGAACGTCTGATGAGCATGCTGCACTTAAAAGAGCGGTTAACACTCTTCTGAAGGCAGTCGATGAGATCTCACTTGTTGAAGATGGTGTACTTCTCATAGCTGCAACCAATCATCCAGATCTTCTGGATAAGGCAGTTTGGAGAAGATTCGACGAAGTTGTTGAGTTTCCACTTCCCGATGAAGAAATGAGAAAGAGAATCCTCAGATATCTTCTCAGGAATATTGGAGAATATGATGTTGAGGTTCTTGCTGAGAAGACAGAAGGATTTTCGGGAAGTGATTTGAAGATGATAGTAAGAGATGCAGTTCTCAATGCTCTTACCACGGGTCGAAGAAAACCGGAAATGGGTGATTTTCTCGACGCTATTTCAAAACTCTCTGAAAGGGAAAACCTCAGGGAGAAGTTTGAATGAAGATTACACTCCTCGGCACGGGAGACTCTGTGGGAACTCCGAAAATAGGATGTAATTGCAGAACTTGCAGAGAGGCATTAGGGGGTGGAAGAACCAGAAGAACGAGATTTTCCATTATGCTTGAATACAGCGGGAGGGTTGTGCTGGTGGATACATCTCCAGATCTCAGATGGCAACTCATAAGGAATGGAGTATCTCATGTGGATGCGGTTATATGGACTCACAGCCATTATGATCATTATGCGGGGTTTGGTGATTTCTATAGAGTTCAGAACAATGTTGATGTCTACGGAGAGAAGAAAACACTAGATTACATTCTTCATTATCTCCACTTCATGAGCTATGTGAGGCATGATGTGGAGCTCTTAAAACCTTTCAGGATTGGAGAAGTCAATTTTACCCTCTTTCCCGTCACTCATTATTGTATTGGAACTCCCTGTGGAATCATTGTTGAATGGAATGGAAAAAAGCTTGTGATCAGCGGAGATACGAACAAAAAGATTCCTGATGAATCTCTCAAGCTCATAAAAAATCCAGATGTCTTCATAGTGGATGCGATAGTTCCTCCAGAGTACAAAGTTAAGAAGCATATGAATGCAGAAGAAGCTATGGAACTCTCCAAAGAAATCGGAGCTAAAAAAACTATTTTAACCCATTTGAGCCATCTTTATCTTCCTCATGATGAAGCATCGGAAATTTATCCTTTGGGATACGATCAGATGGTGATTGAACTTTGATCTTTGGTTTGGATATCGGAGGAGCGAATACAAAGATCTGTGACGAAAAAGGAGAATTCTGTAGAATCTTTTACAACCCTTTGTGGAAGAATAAATCTCTTGAAAAACCTCTCAAGGAAATCCCGAAAGGAGTGGAGCTTGCAGTTGTAATGACGGGAGAACTCTCGGATATTTTTCCAACGAAATTCGAAGGAATTAAATGGATATTTGGAGAGATAAAGAAAAGATTTCCTTCTGCAAAGTTCTTCGGTCTGGATGCAAATTTTCACGAGTCACCTTCACCACTTCTTGATGCCTCTAATTGGCTCGCTTCAGCCAAGTTTGTTTCTTTAGAATTTTCGGATGTTATTTTTGCGGATGTGGGAAGTACCACTACTGATTTAATTCCGATTGTCCATGGAGAGATCAAAGCTCATTTGAGGGACCTCGAAAGGATTATGAACTCTGAGTTGCTGTATTTTGGAGTCGTCAGAACACCGGTATCATCTGTTTTACCATTTTTCGAGTTTAAAGGGAGGAAAATTAGAGTTGCATCCGAGTATTTTGCATCACTTGGAGATGTTTACATAGTTCTTGGAGAGCTGAAAGAGGAGGAGTATCTGTGCGAGACCCCAGATGGAAGAGGTAAAAAAAGGAAAGACTCTCTCAGAAGACTTTCCCGAATGTTCTGCGCCGATCTCGAGGAAATTGAAGAGGAAATAATCTTGGATTTCTGTAGAAGAGTTCGAGAAGCTCAGATAGCAGAAATAGAAGAAGCTATACGTTATTTAGCTAATCTTCATAACTTGTCCTCGGTTTTCGGATGTGGAATTGGAGAATTCCTTTTGATAGAAGCTTGTGAGAGAATCGATCTGGAATTCATTTCAGCATCGAAAATTTATGGAAAGCAGATCTCGAATCTCTTCCCCGCCTTTGCTGTTGCTAATTTGATGAAAAAAGAGGGAAACTCTCAGTCTATATAAGCGGAGAGTTTCGCCTCTATGAACTGTCTGGGCACAGCTCCTATTATTTTGTCAACAAGCTTTCCTTTCTTGAAGATCAACAGAGTTGGAATGCTCATGATTCCGAATTTCATCACTGTTTCTTTGTTCTCATCAGTGTTCAGTTTTCCAAAGACAACTTTTCCAGCATAATCTTTTGCAAGCTCATCTATGATAGGAGAAATCATCCTGCATGGCATGCACCATGGAGCCCAGCAGTCTATAACCACAAGATCATATTTACTAATAACTTCTTCAAAATTTTCATCTGTCACTTTTATTGGCTCACTCATCATTTCACCTCCTCTTTTTTCCATTCTTTTAATCATTTCTTTGATTTTCTTCTCTTTTATTCTTTCTATTTCTTCATCCATTTCTGACACCTCTTCAAGGTGTCATTTTTATTTACTTAATTTAATCTATTTAAAGTTTTGTATAATATTTACAAAACCATGCAAAACTTTAAGTAGTCGGAAAACATCACTATTATTCGGGTGAAAGAATGAAGCTCGGAATTATTCTTGTAAAATCTCCGCTAGGGTCCAGAAAAGTAGAGACAGTTCTTCAAACAGCCTCATTAGCACTTAAAAAGGGAAATTCCGTAGATCTCTTCTTAATCTCAGATGGCGTGTGGCTTTCAAAGATTCAGGACAAAGAAATTAAAGCACTTCTAAGGGAGATCAGAAACGGAGGAAATATCTACGTTTGTGGAGCAAGTGCACAGGCAAGGGGAATAACTGAAGAGACTCTTGAGGGGTTTGTTCTCTCCGAGGATTCATACGGAGACCTCGTAGATCTCGTTATGGAGAAATGGGATAAAGTGGTGGTTTGCTGAGGAGGTGGAGGAATTGAAGAAAAAATCTCTAGCAATTCTTCTTTGCAGAGGTCCTTATGCTTCTGAGTATGCTGATATAGGGGTTGGAATAGCCAAAAAAGCGATGGAAAAAGGATACGATGTGAAGATGTTCTTATATATGGATGGTGTGTGGGTTCAGCATGCAAGACAGTCTCCAAAAGTTTTTCCAAACGTGGGAAAAGAGCTTGAAGGTGCAATATCTCTTGGTGCTGACGTCAGAGCTTGCGAGAGATGCTCTTCTGCGAGGGGTATAAATGAAGAGGACATTGTGAATGGGGGAAAGATAACATCTCTCTACGATTTCGTACAGATGCTGAAGGAATGTGATAAGGTCCTTCCTATTTTGGGGTGATGAAAAATGAATAACTCAATCCTTCTTTGTTTAACTATAGGACCTTACGGTCATGAAGACGCGTTTGCAGCAATAGCTCTCGGAAATGCGATTTTAGCGCGAGATATGGATATTTCGATTGTCCTCAGAGATAATGGGGTTTATGTCGCCCACAAAAATCAAGATCCCTCTAAAATAGGAGTACCGAATAATCTTGATCTTCTTCAGGATTTCATTGAGCTCGGAGGAAAGGTTTACGTGAGCGAAGAGGATATGAGAGCAAGAGGTCTCACAAAAAATGACTTGATTAGTGGTGTAGAGCTAATTTCGAGTTATCTCGAGCTAATTGAATCTCATGATGTGATATTAACTTTTTGAGGAGGTGAGGAAATTGGTGAAAATTAAAGTGGATACAAGAGGAATGAACTGCCCACAACCGCTTGTCGAGGCTAAGAAAGCATTGAGAAAAATTCAATCTGGAGAGATTGTTGAAGTGATAGGGGACCATCCAGAGTCTTTCACTGAAATTCCAAAGGCGATGAAAGAAAGTGGGCATGAATGTGAGGTTGAAGGAGAGCCGAACAACTGGGTGATAAAGATAAAGAAAGCTTGAAAGGTGATGATAGGTGAGTGAAAAGAAAAAGATGACGATAATAGTTTTCAGCGGAGATATGGACAAAGCTTACGCTGCCTTCATTCTCGCTTCTTCCGCAGCAGCAATGGATATGGATGTGACTATGTTCTTCACGTTCTGGGGCTTGAATCTCTTGAAGAAAGGGGGACTACAGAAAGCACCTCTATCTAAGATGAACATGTTCGGTCTCGGAAAGATGATGATGCAAAAGAATATGGAGGATGCCAATGTGATGAGTTTGGAAGCTCTTTTCAGAGATGCCAGAGAGCTTGGAGTCAAAATGCTCGCTTGTAGCATGACCATGGATGTGATGGGGATATCCAAAGAAGATCTTGTTGAAGTGGATGGATACGTTGGTGCTGTCGAATATCTATCTCATGCTAAGGAGTCTCAAATAAACCTCTTTATTTAAATTCGGAAGATTTTTCTCCTCTCTTATCCCTCTTTTTTCTATGGAGCGTCTGAAACATCTTCTCGAACACTGGTTAGATCATAGCAGAGAACATACCAAGAAGTATGAGGAATGGGCAGAAAGAACAAAAGAGAACAATCCTGAGATCTCTGAGCTTCTTGCTGAAGCAGTCAAAAAGTTCAGAGAAGGAGAAGAGATTCTAACTAAGGCTCTCGAAATCCTCAAACGTTGAGACTCAGAATGTAATCTTCGATTCTGTTCATCGCCTCTTCTATGTTCTCCATTGAGTTTGCATAGGAAAATCTCACGTGAGTTCTGGTTGCATCTCCAAAATCTATACCCGGAGTCACCGCCACTCCTGTGTTCTCGAGAAGTTCGTATGCAAATCTTACAGAGTCATTTGAGAACTCGCTGATATTTGCAAGCATGTAGAAAGCTCCTTCTGGGAGCTTTTTAACTTTCAATCCAATTTCGTTAAGCCTCTGAAACATGAAGTCCCTCCTTCTTTTAAATTCTCTTATCATTTCTTCAACGCATTTTTGATCTCCTCGAAGTGCCATCAAAGCTGCATACTGAGAAATTGAATTTGTAGAGATGAAAAAGTTCTGATGAATAATCTCGAGTTTCTTCACATATTTTTCTGGAGCTATTATGTATCCGATTCTCCATCCGGTCATCGAGTATCTCTTTGAGAAGCCATCCACAACGAAAGCATCTTCTGTAAACTCCAAAATTGAGTGACAATCTTTTTCGTATGAGATGCCGTGATAGATTTCATCTGAGACAATAGTCAAGTTTTTCGATTCTTCCACTATTTTCTCAAGTTCTCTTCTGGTAAGCACCGCTCCAGATGGGTTAGAAGGTGAATTCACAAGAACGGCTTTAGTTTTCTCATCCTTTTTTATTTCTCGTAACTTGAAACCATCGTCCTCCTGTCCATAAGAGTAATTCGGAACTCCTCCGAGGAACTCTATTGCATTCGGATAGCAGGGATAGTAGGGGTTACATAGAAGAATTTTCTCCCCTTTTTTAATAATCACGGAAAATATCATGAGCATTGCGGGGCTAGTTCCATTTGTTATTATGATTCTAGATTCTGGAACGTCAACACCATATCTTTCATCATAATATTCTGAAATCGCTTCTCTGAGTTCTGGAATGCCTCTACTGTGTGTGTATCCGGTAAAGTTCTTTTTTATTGCTTCATTTGCTGCGTTTTTTATGTGTTCTGGAGTTGGGAAATCTGGTTCCCCAACTTCGAGATGAATAATGCTTTTCCCCTCTCGCTCCATTTCATTGGCTCTCTGAAGAACTTCCATTACAAGAAAAGGTCTCATCACTTTCATTCTTCAAACCTCCGGAATTCTCGCTCTTTCAAACTCCTCTTTTCTTTTCAGCTCTTTTGTTGCATCTATTATCATTTTCGTCGTCCTCCCCTCCTCATCCGCACAGGGATCAAGAGAAGATCCACGAGCTCCAGGAATAAAAATAATGTCTTTGTCTCCTCTCACCCTTGTTGCTATTGCGTATTCGATTTCCTGAGGGTTGAAAATATCTATGTCCTCATCTACGACCACAACATGTTTCAAGCTAGGATGAGCTGATAATGCTGCAATTCCTGCATTTTTCCCGTCCCCTTCAGTTCTCTTCCTAATTTTCACCGCACAATGAAGGTAACTGCAACCACCTTGAGTAAGATGAACATCAAGAACTTCCACATTTTCTGAGACTCTCTTGTAGATCAGAGGCTCGTAAGGGGTTCCCATAAGCACGAAATGCTCTCCAGATGCTGGGATAAGTGCATGATAAATTGGATCTTCTCTCATCCAAACTCTTTCAACATGAATCACTGGTTCATGTCTTACTCTGTCATAAGTTCCAGTTATGTCGACAAAAGGACCTTCTGGTGCTCTCTCTTCTGGATGAATGAATCCTTCAATCACATATTCTGCATGAGGAGTCAAAACTCCGTTGTCGCATTCCCAGACTTCAATCTCTCCACCCGAAAGCCATGCAGCATATTTGAACTCTGTACCCTCAGGCACTCTTGTTGAAGCTGCTAGGAGAAACTGCGGAGAGACACCTATTGCGATAGCAATCGAAAGAGGATCTCCTTTTTCAGACGCTTTTTGATGCATGAGATACGTATGTCTTGGAGGTACAAGTCTTGCGACAAGTCTTTTCTCGTCGAGAATAAGCAGTCTGTGAATGGAAGCATTAATTTCTCCCTCGTAAGACGCAATTAGAACTCCTGAGGTTATGTAATATCCCGGATCCTTTTCGTAGTGAAGTAAAGCTGGAATATCTTTCAGAGATCCTTTTCTCTCTTTCGTTGGAGATTCGTCAACGATTTTAACCTCTCCGAGATCTCCAGTTGAAAGATATTTCGTTAGATCTTTGGGATCGACTCCAAGAGCCATGGCAAGTTTCTCTCTCGTGTTCACGAGATTTGCGATCGCTTTTTTTCCTTCGAGATCTTCAAAGAAAACTGTTTTCTTCGTTCTCTTCGCAATTAAAGCAGCTTCAAACTTTCTCGATACTCTCTTTTCAATCTTCAAAACTTCTCCTCGTTTTTTAAGTGTTTCAAGGAATCCTCTCATCATTCCCACCTTCCTATCAAGGAGTTCTCTATTCCAAGATGATCAAGAATTCTTGAAACGATGAAATTCACGAGCTCATGAATTGAAGTGGGTTTGTGATAGAAAGCGGGAGATGCGGGCATGATAATCACTCCAAGATCACTCAATTTTTTCATATTCTCAAGATGTATAGAATTGAGAGGGGTCTCTCTGGGTACGAGAATAATCTTTCTTCTCTCTTTCAGCGCAACATCTGCAGTTCTTGTAATGAGATTGTCTGAAATTCCGTTCGCAATTGAGGAGAGCGTTTTCATCGAACACGGAACTATGAGGAGAGCATCGTATTTAAACGAACCGCTTGAAATCGGTGCTTCAAGCTCATTGTCCTCGTAACTTCTTCTACACATACTCTCTAATTTTTCAACACTGTAGTCAGTTTCTATTTCAATAATCTTTTTTGCACTTTTCGAGATCACGAGATGCACTTCGGCTCTCTCTTTAAGCTCCTCTAGAAGTCTCACTCCGTATATCACACCACTCGCCCCGGTAATACAGAGAATCACTCTCAACTCCATCTTTCCTCCAGAGATTTTTGAATCTTTACTCTCTCAATTCCAAGAATATCTCTTGAAATCTTCTCAACTTCTTCCCTAATTTCTTTCGGAGCATAAATTCCAATCTTTCTCGTGGCTTTATGAGCATCTTTCAACATTTTTACCAGAGGTGAGAGCTCTTCTAGATCTGCAACTCCTTTTGAGGTTTTTACGGGGACGTTGAACTCCCTCTCTTCATCTTCTGGGACATCTACAATGATATACAGAGGGTCGATTCCAACTTCCTCAGCAATCCTTCTTTCGAGTCTTTTTACATTCATTTTTGAGATATCTGCAGAAACAGAACTTAGATTAACGTAAAGCGCTCTTTTAAAAAGTCTTCTCTCGTTTATCATCTTCATAATCTCAGAAGGAAACCCCTCAGAGTGCAGAAGCCTCATGGTTATTGTATAGTCATCCATCATCCTGAACTCTTCTGTGTTGAGCTCTCTGTTCTCGAACATGTATTCTATCGCTCTGGAGAACATTCTTTCTGCAATTCTAGAGACATGATGATTGTAAACGGTGGGATACATCAGAAATCTTGAGATAAGAAGTGATTCTGCAGCTTGAATTCCTCCTTCGAGAATCATCAGCTTTTCTCCAAAAAATTCCATTTCTCTGATCAATCTTAAGTGATCGAAAATTCCGTAAGCAACCCCTGTGTAGTGAGAATCTCTAAGAAGATAATCCATTCTATCTATGTCTATTACTCCGTTGAGTAGCTCTCCGGGATATTTCCTTCCCAAGACCACTTCAGAGATTTCTCTTAGCGAATATCCACTTTTTTCCACAACCTCTCCACATTTGGTATTTCTCAACCATCTCAGATTTTCATGTTCGATCCTCAAATACTTCCTCAACACATCCTCCGAAACATGAGAGAGAGGTCCATGACCAACATCATGGAGAAGGGAGGCAATTTGAAGAAGTTCAGCATCTTCTCCTACTCTATTTTCGAAATAGGAGGATAGATGAAAAACACCTAAAGAGTGTTCAAATCTCGTGTGGTTTGCACCGGGATAGACAAGATAAGAAAAACCAAGCTGACGAATTCTGCGAAGTCGTTGAATTTCTGGAGTGTCAAGAAGTTCCTGAAAGATCCCCTCAACTCTTATGTATCCGTGAATTGGATCTCGAATCTCTACCATCTTTCAGATGTTTTTTTCTCGAGAACTTATAAAGGTTCCATGAAATTCAAGATCTCTTCACGATCAGGTGAGTCGCACATGAAATGCATGGATCGTAAGCTCTCGGAATAAGCTGAAGTTTCCTCTCAAGCTCTTCATCTTCCATAAGTCTCAATGCAGAAATTCTGAGATCTTTTTCGATGTTAGCTGCATTCATTGCAGTTGGTGTTATCACATCTGCCTCCACAACTCTCCCTTCTTCGTCCAGTTTATAGCTATGAATTAAAGTACCTCTCGGTGCCTCCACACATGCAATTCCATGAGATTCAAAAGTCTCAATCTTCGGAAGTCCCTCTTTTTCAACTTCTCTTGATATCAGAGTTTCAAGGAGCTCTATACATCTCTCAACACAGTGAACCAGCTCGATAGCTTGAGCTAAATTTATTGTCAGGCTGTTACTTTCATCAATCTTATCTTCATTCTCTCTGTAAAGTTCTCGAGCCTCCCCTCTCAACCTATTCCCGAACAAAGAAATTCTCGAAAGAGCTCCAACCATGAAGGGCCTCTCATCATAGAACACATGCTTCGCTCTAGAATACTCCACAACTCTTTCTTTGAGTTTCTCTCTGTATTTGTGAACCTCCCATCTGTCATTCTCGGAATTTGAGATCCTATTTCCATAATATCCAAATGCCTCTTCTGGTTCAACCGCAACCATCAAATTCTCCGATTTTGGAAACTCCGGGATATCAAATGTGGAGAAGATTTCAACTGCAAGAACTGCGAATTCTCTCACTTTTTTCATTTCTTCTAAAATTTTCTGAAGTTCTCTTTCATCAGGAATTTTCGAAAATCCTCCAACCCTCTCGTTCATCCCGTGAACTTCTCTTCCACTCAGTGCAACGTGAACCATATTTCCGGCTTTCTTCAATTGGAGAGCTCCTTTGACCTCTTTTGGATGTTTTTCTGCCATTTCCACAATGCTCGGAAATCCAAGGTAATCTGGAAGAGAGAGAACATAAACATGAAGAGCGTGACTCTCTATCATCTCCCCATGGATGAGGAGATCTCTTAGTAGCTCTGTTTGTTCTGAGATATCAACTTTCAGAGCATCTTCAAGAGCTCTTATCGATGCCATGCTGTGGGACGCTGTGCAGATAGCGCAAATTCTCCTCATGATGTCAGGGACGATTGGATATTTGAAGCCCTTTATTATCGATTCAAAAAATCTTGACCCTTCATAAATCTCAAATCTTATATCTTTTACTTCTTTTCCTTTAATCTCAACATATATTCCACCGTGACCCTCGACTCTTGTGAGAGGATTTATCTTGAGTCTCAACTCTTCACCTCCAGAATGTCAGGATAGTTCGCCGAGAAAATTCTGAAAATTTTTTTCACATCTTCAGCAGAAACTCCAGCATCTTCAAAAATCTTTATTGCACTCTCCAATCTGGCTTCTCCTTCTATCACTCCTCTACAACCCAAGCACTCGAGACCTAGTGATGGGCATCTGGCACCACATCCTGCAACAGTAAGAGGGCCGAGACAGATTCTCTTTTCAAGAAGAATACACTCATTATCTTTTAATTTGCACTCTAAACAGACTGGATAGTCCCTTTTTAAAGGTATAAAACCTCTAAGAAGGAATCTGATCATTTCCAGAAATTCTTGCTTCTCAATTGGACATCCAAAGAGTTCGAAATCAACTTCAACAAACTCTGATAAAGGTTTTGAGTCCATGAGCCTCCAGAATTCTCCTCCGTAAACTTCTTTCATCATCTCTCTAGAACTTTTTATTCCATTTGAAAGAGCCTGAACTCCTCCAAGAGTTGCGCAGTTTCCGATGGCAACGAGAATTTTAGATTTTTTTCTTATTTTCTCAAGCTCTTTTTTCTGCTCTTCCGTTGTAATTGATCCTTCAACAAATGCTATATCAAGCTTTTCATCTTTCATCTCACTGCTCGCCATTTGGAATGAAACAAGCTTAATTCTTTTGAAGATATCCAAAAGTTCATCTTCTAAATTTAGAATCATCAGCTGACATCCAGCACATCCAGTAAATCCTAAAATTCCAATTTTCGGTTTCATTTCACACCAGCTCCCTTATGAGCTCTGCATCGATAGCTGAGAAGACAGGTCCATCTCTGCAGATGAGTTTTGAAGAACTTCCAATTCCAACGACGCAATGTCTGCACTTCCCCGTTCCACACTTCATTCTTCTTTCAAGTGTCATGTAGATTCTCTCTTTATAGAATCCAAGCTCTTCCATCTTCTTTAACACGAACTTATACATTATCGGAGGGCCACAAACAACGACAAAAGATTCAGTGTTAACTTTAACTTTCTCGAAAAGAGTGGTCACCATACCTTTGTGAAATCTTTCAGGAAACCTCTTTTTGAGATTTCTAATCTCTTCATCTTCTATTTCATATGCGATGTGAAGATTTACATTCTCTTCTTCCATTAGTTTGAGTAGTTCGTCTCTGAAGAGCATCATCTCGAGGCATTTTATTCCATAAAAGAAAGTCACTTCTCCATATTTCTTTCTGTTCTTCAGAACATACTGAAGAACACTTCTCAGAGGCGCCATCCCAAGACCGCCTGCGACGAGAATGAGCTTCTCTCCTTCTATCTCTTTCATTGGAAAACCATTTCCGTAGGGACCTCTTATTCCGATGAAATCTCCTTTCTCCCTCTGATGAAGAGCTGAAGAGACTCTTCCGACTTTTCTCACGCATATCTCAACTCCGTTCCAAGAGCATATGGAGATTGGAGCTTCTCCAGCTCCAGCAACGCTGATCTCAAGAAACTGACCTGGTTTAAAATCCAGCTGAGCATCAAGTTTGAACCACTTCTCAAGAGATGTCATCATCTTCGTCTCCTCAATTCTCACTCTTCTCGGAAGAAATTCATTCTCCATTCCTCTCACTCCTTCAAAGCTCTCACGATTTCTAGAATATCAATCCCGGTTGGACAGTAAACCGTGCATCTTCCGCAACCCACGCATCTCATCTCTCCGAGCTTACAGCTCAGTCTATTCCTCAATCTCTCTTCAGTTCTCTCCCTGAAATTATGACCATCTGCGACTAGTCCATGAGCTCTGAGCATGCAAGAGTCCCATCTCCTGAATCTATTTCCGCTTTTGAGATCTTCTTCAAGTTCATCGTAAACTTCAAAACACTGGCAGGTTGGACATACAAGTGTGCAATTTCCACAGTTCAAACATCTCTCGGAGAATATTTTCCAGAAATTCTCGTCCCTAAGTTCGATGAGATCTCCAATCATCCAAAGATTTTTTCCCTTCACTCTCTCAAATCTCTCTTTCTCAGCTTTCACGAAAAGCTCCATATCTTTCTCATCCACTTTTTCAAAAAGATTCTTGGAGTTCTCGGTGACTTTCAATCCTCTCGGAGTTGCAACTCTCACAAAATAAAAATCTCCACAGTCGTGGAGAAAAATATCGAATCCATCTGAAGTGTAAAAGCTGTTCGTTGCCTTACAGAAGCAATAATTATCAGGAATACAGCTCAAACCTATGATTAAAGTTCTCTTAATTCTTTCGTGATAGTATATGTCTTTTGGGGGCTGAAGATACACTTCATCAAGCATTTTAAATGCAATGATATCACAGTGATGAACACCCAAGAGAACTTTATTCTCATCATCCACAACTTCAAAATACTCCTCCTCTCTGAATTTCAGTATAGGCTCCTCCATAGGAAGAATAACATGCTTGGGAGGGATCTGACTCCTCGTGTATTCGAGAGAGACATCTGAAAAGTTTTGAGCTCTTCTGAAAGAGATTTTACCATCACTCTTTACTGGAGCATAAACTATACCAAAAGAGTGAATTGAATCGAAAAAATCCTCTATTTGATCTTTTTTTAATTTCAAGAATTTCATCGCTTCACCCTCTTCCTTTTCAGTCCTCTTTTTCAATTTTTAAATTTTGCCTATTTATTCGATTGAAAAATTAAAAAAGTTCGAATTTTTACAATCTCCCTCATCTGCGATGGAAATGAATGGAAATGATTTTTAACTTTAAGTGTCATCAATCCAGTTTGTGAAATTGGCAATCATTTCGGACATTCACGGAAATCTTCCCGCTCTTCAAGCTGTTCTGAGAGATATCCGAGGAGTGGATGAAATACTCTGCGCTGGAGATCTAGTTGGGTACAATCCATATCCTTCGGAAGTCATCGAAATCATCAGAAGCAATGAGATCCCCTGCATTATGGGAAACCATGACGAAGCGGTTGTAACTGGTGATACCTCATGGTTCAATCCTATTGCAGCTTACGCAATCTCTTGGACAAGAAGAATCCTTAGAGGGGATGAACTTAGATTTCTCTCCGAACTTCCGTTTTCTGTGAAAAGAGATTGGATTTCAGTTTTCCATGGTAGCCCGAGATCAAATAAAGAATATGTTTATGAGTGGTCTTTTTTGGAGGAGATTGTAAAAGAAGTGAAAGAGCGAGTTATCGTTCTCGGTCATACCCATATGCCATTTATCAGAAAGCTCGATTCGAAGATTGTTGCAAATGCTGGAAGCGTAGGACAACCGAGAGATGGTGATCCAAGAGCCTGCTATCTCATTATCTCTGAAGAAAGTATAGAGATGAGAAGAGTTAAATATAATATCGAGGAAGTCTATGAGAGAATTATAGAAGTAGGTTTACCCGAGTTTCTCGCTGAGAGACTCTTAAGAGGTGTTTGAATGGGGAAGACAGGAAACATAACTTGGGTGAAGGTTAAGAATAGAAGAGGTAAAACAAGGCTTGTTCCAGAGCGGTGGGCATATAAAAAGAGGCCAGGTCCAGCTCAGAAATATACATCTGAGGGTAAGAAAAGGAGAAAACTTCCGAGATCACCCAATTCAGTGGTAGGCTGATGTTGCCACTGCATTCTTTTCTTATTCCAATCTTTTTTCTTCCAATTCTGGTCATTCTTTTAATCTTCATTATCTTAATCCCCTTTCTCATAATCTATTTCTTTCTTCGAGTAACTGAAGAAGCATTCGAACTTATAGGCTTTAAAACCCGTCATGCTATACTCATGACGGTTGGAGCTCTTTTAGGAAGTTTCATAGATATCCCCATTCTTCATTATCGTGATATACTCATAGCTGTAAATCTAGGAGGTAGCATAATTCCAGTCCTCATAACGTTCGAAATATTTATTAAAAGAAGAGTGAGCCTGAAGAGAGCCTTTATCGGAATCTTCATTGTAACTCTTGTCTCTTACTATATTGCAGAACCGGTGAGAGGAATTGGAATTGTTATGCCATTTTATGTCTCTCCTATTATGGCAGGGATTTGCGGAGCTCTTCTAGGCTTCAATCAGAAAAATCCTCCTGCTTTAGCTTACGTTAGTGGAACTATGGGAACTCTTATAGGAGCAGATCTTCTCAATATATTCAATCGGGATGTTCTTGATTTACTCTCTCGGGGTCTAGTCGGAACCCTTTCAATTGGAGGTGCTGGAATTTTCGATGGAATCTTTCTCACTGGTGTGCTCTCAGTTTTTCTCGCCGCTCTTGTCTCTCACTCTTCGACTACTCCTCCTTCTCGGATTTGAGAATCTTCGGTCCTCTCACCATTGAGATAACTCCAGTTCGAACCATCTCCTTGATAGTGTATTTCTTTAACAACTGGTGCATCGCAGAAATCTTATCTTCATCTCCAGTAACCTCTATTATCATCGTCTTTGTTCCAACATCCACTATTCTACCTCTGAAGATTTCCACGAGGTGCATAATTTCTCCTCTCTCATGAGGTTCAACTGCAATTTTAAAGAGTGCGAGCTCTCTATTCACTGTCTCATGGGGCTCCATGTGACTTACTTTGATCACATCAATCTGTTTGTTGAGCTGTTTGGTCACCTGCTCTACGACTCTTTCATCTCCTTCAACTACGATGGTCATTCTTGAGAGATCTGAACTTTCAGTAACTCCAACCGAGAGGCTCTCGATGTTATAACCTCTTCTTGCGAATAGTCCCGCAACTCTGGCTAAAACCCCGGGCTTGTTCTCGACAAGAACTGCTATAGTGTGTTTTGCTTTCATTCTTCCATCACCTCTGCTCCCTCTTCTCTCTCTTCTATTTCCATTCTTCTCTCTCCCTCCCTCTTTCGAACGCCCGGTTTTGGCCTCACTTTTCCTCTCACGGGCTTTATACTCTTTTCATCGAGTATCTGAGTTATCGGCATTCCTGGAGGAACCATTGGGAGGACATTTTCCTCTCTTGAGACGACGAAATCTATCACCGTCGTTACATCATTCTTTAGAGCTTCTTTTATTGCATCTTCCACATCTTCCTTTCTCGTAACCCTTATTCCCTCTGCTCCATAAGCTTCTGCAAGCTTTACAAAATCTGGAACTCCTCCGAGGTCAACTTCGGAGTATCTTCCTTCATGGAAAATCTGTTGCCATTGTCTGACCATTCCCAGATATCCATTGTTAAGAATTGCAACGATAATCGGAATATCTTCTGTGATGCTCGTCGCGAGCTCCTGACAGGTCATGACGAAACTACCGTCACCCGCGATGTCAATAACAACTTCCTCTGGTCTCGCAACCTTTGCTCCAAGAGCAGCAGGAAATCCGAAGCCCATTGCTGCAAGCCCTCCAGAGGTTATGAAAGTTCTCGGTTTAAGGGCTCTCCAGAACATCGCACTCCACATCTGATTCTGACCAACTTCAGTTGTAACTATTGCATCTGGAACTATCTCATTTAGCTTCTTTATTACGTATTGGGGCTTGATCTCGTCTTCAGAATCCTCAAAAGTGAAGGGATAGCTCTGTTTCAACTGATTAACCCTCTCTACCCACTCTTTATTAATCTTTGGACTCAATCTTTTTATGATATCTCTCAGAACACTTTTGGCGTCTCCAACTATCGGTACATCAACCTCTATATTCTTCCCTATTTCTGCAGGATCGATGTCTATGTGAATTTTTTTCGCATTAGGTGCCCAAGTCTCATATCTACCCGTAGTTCTGTCTGTGAATCTCACACCCACTGCTATGATCAGATCTGCTTCCATGACCGCATAATTTGCGTATTTGCTCCCGTGCATCCCCACCATTCCGAGAGAGAGTGGATGATTTTCGGGAATGGCTCCCTTACCCATCAGAGTGGTTGCTACTGGAGTCATAGTCATTTCAGCCAGAGTAATGAGTTCTTCTGTCGCTCCTGAAATTATCACTCCCCCTCCAGCTACGATCACGGGAGATTCTGCCCTCATGATTAGCTCCGCAGCCTTCTTAACCATAAGAGGGTGGCCTCTATAGGTCGGCTTATAGCCTCTGAGATGAACATTCTCTGGATAATAAAACTCAAATCTGTCATTGAGCACGTCTTTTGGAAGGTCTATGACTACTGGTCCAGGTCTTCCAGTAGTTGCGATATGGAAAGCATCTTTGAAAACTCTTGGAAGATCTTGAATATTTTTCACAAGATAATTGTGTTTCGTAATCGGAGTCGTTATTCCAACAACATCAGTTTCCTGAAATGCATCAGTTCCTACGAATTGTGTAGGAACTTGACCGGTTATGCAGATGAGTGGAACAGAGTCCATATATGCATCCGCTATTCCGGTAATGAGATTAGTTGCTCCAGGTCCTGAAGTTGCCATGCAAACACCAACCTTTCCACTCGCCCTCGCATATCCTTCTGCCATGTGCACAGCTCCCTGTTCGTGTCTAGCAAGAATATGGCGAATATCAGAGGAGAAAAGCTCGTCATAAATTGGCATGTTGGCTCCGCCGGGTATTCCGAAAATAACTTCAACTCCCTCTTTCTTCAAACACTCAACGACCGCTTTTGCTCCAGATATTTTCTCCATTTTTACGAACCCCCTTCAGAAATCAGCTTGTTCAGACCCTCCAAAAAAGCTTCAACTGAGGTAAGCACGATATCCTTTCCGGTTGCAGATGAGAACACACTTTTGTGATCTCTTCTCAGTTTCACACTCACGTCAACAAACGCATCCGTTCCTCCAGTTATTGCATCAACGTGATATTCTTCAAGTTCCACATTGGCATTTATTATTGCATCTCTTATCGCTTTTATCGCTGCATCTACAGGACCGACCCCAGTCGAAGCACTCATCATCTCATCTCCGTTTATTCTCAGTCTCACTGTTGCAGTCGGAGTGATTTTATTTCCTGAGATCACAGTGAGCTCCTCTAGTTTAACATCCCTCTCTGCCCTCCTTCCTGTTAAACTTTCTGCAAGAGAGAGGAGATCATCCAATGAAACGTGTCTTCCTCTGCTTGTCAGACTCTTTACCTCTCGATAGACTCTTTCGAATTGCTCTTCACTCAGCTCCATTCCATTCTCTATAAGCAAAGCATTCAAAGCCCTTCTTCCTGCATGTTTTCCTATAGCTATCGTCCTCTTTCTTCCTATCTTCTCTGGGGGGTATGGTTCATATGTTCTCGGATCCTTGAGAAGTCCATCGACATGAATACCGCTTTCATGTGTAAAAGCATTTTTACCGACGACCGGCTTATTCAGAGGAACAGAAATTCCAATTAATCTGCTAACCTTCATAGAAAGCTCGTAGAGTTTTTCTTTTTTTACATTCGTTTCAATTCCGTAGAGTTCCTCCAGAATCATTACGATTTCTTCAAAAGATGCATTCCCACATCTCTCTCCGAGTCCGTTCACCGTTGTGTGAACCTCAGTCGCTCCGCTTTTCAGCGCCTCTACACTATTTATCACTGCAAGCCCAAAGTCATTATGACAATGTATGCTCAGAGGAATTCCGACTTCTCTAAGCTTTGAGAAAAGCTCCCGAATTCTTTCTGGGGTCATTATTCCAACTGTATCGCAATAGCAAACTCTTTCAGCTTTAGCATTCTTCACAGTTCTCATTAATTTTAAGAGGAAACTCAAATGTGCTCTGCTCGCATCTTCTAAACCAACTTCAACCTTTAGTCCATTCTCTCTTGCGTATTCCACGAGTTCTTCCGCGGAGTAGAGAACTTCTTCTTCGCTCGCTCTTAGCTTTTTCTCCATATGAAGTCTTGATGAGGGGACAACCAAGTGGACAATGTCTGCTTCAGAGCTTAGAACCGCATTGATATCATCCTTTTTCATCCTTGAAAAAGCGCAAATATCGGCTCTCAAACCCTCTCTTACAATCCTTTTGATACTTTTCAGTTCTTCTTCGGAGATCACTGGAGTTCCAGCTTCTATGATGTCGACTCCAACCTCATCTAGAAGAACTGCAATCTCAAACTTCTCTTCAGGTTTCAGAGAAACATTCGGCGTTTGCTCTCCATCTCTCAGTGTTGTGTCAAAAAACCGTACCTCAGAGAATAAAGCGATCCCACGCTTTCATTTTTTACACCCAGAGAAATGAAAAAGAATTTATGGTTTATAAACTTTTGCCATAAGAGCATCTGAGCATTCTTCTTGTCAGGTTATGCAATTATTAGCTTCTTGGGATTGTATGAATTCAAGCCCCATAGGTTTACTTTACTAGTATTTCGATGGAGCAATCGCTGAAAGTGTGATTTATTACTTGCAAAAAAGAAAAGCAGAGAGTGAGATGAGAAAATTGAGGCGATCAGTATTACTGACGTGGGCTCTATTATGAGGAGGTTCTTTTCTACTATTGAGGATCTCTTGGGTAACTCTCGGAATAATTTATCTTTTGAAGTTTCGGGATCTTGGATTAATTTTATTCTCAATTGGGTTCAGGATTTTTGATCTTCGTCACAATATTTGAAATTACGAATGAAAGAGAAAAATTAAAAATTAAAAAAGACTGGAAAAATTTCTTAGATTCCCAGCCTTTTCCTCTTCCTCTCTATCACCTTTTCCAGAAGTTCTGCAGCTTTCAGGGGATCCTCCTCTACGAGAACCTTTCCACCAGTTAGCTTTTCAACATCTTCTGTGTAGAGCTTTACTGCATCTTCACTTCCGGTTATCGGAGGAACAGGTGAAACGTGTGTCACTAATCCATAAGCGACGGCGAAAACAGCATCTATGGTTGCCTTCTGTTCCATGTATTCAGGAGCGGTTACCGCAACTGGAAGGTCTGGAATGTCCACTCCCAGAGCATCTGCTATGAGCCTCACCAGATAAGCAGCTCTTCCCGTGTCTGTGCAAGTTCCGAAGCTCAAAACTGGGGGAATATTCAAATCCTTGCAAACTACTTTGAGCCTCTCTCCAGCAAGTTCAATTGCATCAAGAGAGGTTAAACCAGCGACCTGAAGTGCTGCATTTCCGCATCCCATCGAAAGAACGAGAATATCTCTTTTTATCAGTTCTTTTGCAATCGTCACCGTGTTCTCATCCTGAGGTCCATTTTTCAAAGTTGTACAACTTACAAGAGCTACGACTCCCTTGATATCTCTCTTCTTTATCGCATCCAGAAGAACGTTTAGATCCCCACCGAGAGCCTTGAGAATTGCTTCTGGTGAGAATCCAATCACAATTTTCTTTTTATCTTCGATCTTCACAGCTTTACTCCTGTCTCTCTGTTTGAAGTTTTCGATTGCAATCTCTATAAGTTTCTTAGCTATCTCCTCTGCCTTTTCTGGCTCGTAATTCAGTCCTTCATCAATTCCTCTGAATCTCACGAGTTTACTCACAGGAATAATTTTAACACCATATTTCTGATACTCTGGGAGAGAAGGAAGAGCACAGTTCATATCTGCTGCAAATACGTCAATACACCCGGTTGCGAGAGCATATTCCTGAGCGATCCAGTTTCCAACTATTCCAGCAAATACCGGACTATCAATACGCTGAAGGATTTCTTGTCCTGTCTCAATAAATCCTATAATCCTCAGTCCTTTTGCACCAACTGCTCTTGCTTTTTCTTGAATCTCTTCTTTTTCAGCGAGTTTAATAAGAGCAACTCCTACGAAAGGCTCATGACCGTCAACTGCGATATTCACGTACTCTGGATCAAGAACTCCCATATCCGCATAGCTTTCATGTGGCATGGGAGTTCCGAAAAGAATGTCCTGAATCACTTCAAGAGCAATTTGCGCTCCCATACAGGTTGCAATACTCATTGCCATACTCTTCTTCGCAAGTGAAACATAATTCGAATCAACATTTGTCATCGCTGAGGATCCCATAGTCAGAAGCTCCTGAAAAACACCATTCGGGAAGATCTCCAGCTTTTTCCAGACCTCTTTCCTCTTTTCCGGAGCAAATATCTCTACAAGCTTGCTCTCTTCAACCGAACTCAGATCTGATATCACAAAATCTGCAACCTTCTTTGCAAGTTCTTTGATATCTTCTCCTTCTATTCCAAGTTGTTGTGCAAACCACTTTAATTTTTCAATATCTTTTATTTCATAAGGCGTCCTTCCCTCAGCAGTCGCTTTTAGAGTCTTCGCAGCTTCAATGGCATGATATGTATATGCTTCAGTTCCAAGCATGTTCTTGTGTGTGAAGTTTCTTACAACCATTCCCGCAGCATCTATTCCGCACGCTCCATACGGCTTATCCTTTCCAATTCTGCACGGCCCCATGCTACATAGTTGACAGCTCAGCCCAGCGATGCAGAACGGACATCTTCCTTTTTCTTGCGAGTTGAATCTCTCGACAATGTTTGTAATCCCTTCAGAGTTCACCTTTTCGTACATTCTGTTCACACTTTCATGGTTACTAACTTTTCCCTCGAGTTTCATGATTAGAAACTCTCGCACTTATGCTATTTAAACTTTTTTATAAAATATTGAAATAAACTCTATAAAAAATTAAAATTATGGCTGTCTAGCATAGATAAATTAAGTCTAAGTAAATGAAATCTAAAACGATTAGGTGAGAAGCATCTAAAGAACTTTTCCAGAGAAAAACAGATATCTCCTATCTTCAATTATTTTCGTCTTATTTTTTAATCCACATCACCAAAATTTTTTAAGCTGAAATGCCCCATAGTTAATTGTCAAACTGAGAAGGAGGTCTCAGGAAAAAGATGTCGGAAATATGTAATGTTTGTGGGTTGCCTAAGGAACTTTGCATCTGCGAGGAAGTGGCAAAAGAACAGCAGAAGATAATCGTGAGGGTGGGAAAAAGGAGATATGGGAAAGAAGTGACCATTATAGAGGGCTTGGATCCTCACGAAATAGATTTAAATGAACTTGCGAAGTATCTGAAGTCCAGACTTGCGTGCGGTGGGACTGTGAAGGATGGAACTATCGAACTTCAAGGAAATCACAGAGAAAAGGTGAAAACTTTGCTTATGGAGAAAGGATTTTCAAGCGAGCAGATAAAGGTTTAATTTCTTTTTTGAGGTTATTTATATGCAAAAATACGAGTTTGAGAGAGGTCTTGCACAGAAAATAGCTTCAAAAATAGCGGAGCTCATAAAAGATGAAGAGCTGACAATAATGCATGTCTGCGGAACTCACGAGGTCTCAATTGCTCGATATGGTCTCAGACATCTGTTACCAAAAAATCTTCATGTGATCATGGGTCCAGGATGTCCAGTCTGCATAACTCCACAAAGTGAGGTAGATGCCTCGATAAAACTTGCTGAAGATGGAGTCACAATAACGACGTTTGGAGATCTTTTGAAAGTTCCCGGAAGAAATACAAGCCTTGCAGATGTTGAAGGAGATGTTAGGATGGTTCAGAGCATAGATAAGGCAGTGGAGATAGCGGAGAAAGTGAAGAATGATGTTGTCTTTTTTGCAGTTGGATTTGAGACAACAGCACCTTCAACAGCTGCACTTCTTAAAAGAGGTGCTCCAGAGAATTTCTTTATAATTCCCTCACATCGCTACATACCACCTGCGATGAGATGGCTCCTTTCCCAAGGAGATGCCAACATTGATGGATTCATCCTTCCGGGACACGTTTCTACGATCATCGGAGTGAGACCTTATAGGGAGTTTTCCGTTCCACAGGTCATTGCGGGTTTCGAACCTCTGGACATCCTCTACGGTCTCTACATGCTTGTAAAGCAAATAAAAGAGGGAAGATGTGAGGTTGAGAACGCCTACACAAGAGCTGTGAGAGAAGAGGGCAATCCTGTCGCTCAAAAGATTATGAATGAAGTTTTTTATCCCATTGATTCTGAATGGAGAGGCTTTCCCTTAATTGAGAAGAGCAGAATGGCATTAAGAGAGGAGTACGAAAGATTTGACGCTTTGGAGCACTTCCAGATCAAACTTGAAAGTGTGAAGAAAGAAACCGGGTGTATATGCGAGAAAGTATTAAGGGGTCTTGCAGTTCCAGATGACTGCAAACTTTTCGCTAAGAAGTGCACACCTCAGCATCCAGTTGGTCCATGCATGGTCTCCTTTGAGGGTGCCTGCAGAATATGGTTCAAATATGGAGAGAGAATCAGAGAATGATCTCTATATCGAGCTTCTCCGCAAGTTCTTTATATCTGTTTCTTATCGTTACCTCTGTTATTCCAGCTACTTCAGCGACCTCTCTCTGAGTCCTTCTCTCTCCACATAGTACAGAACTTATATAGATTGCTGCAGCTGCCACTCCTGTTGGACCCCTTCCACTTGTCAGTTCTTTTTCTTGGGCCTGTTTGAGAATTTCTATAGCTTTTTGCTGAACTTTACTGCTGAGCCCGAGACCTGAGCAGAACCTTGGCACATAGTCAATTGGCGAGGTCGGGAGAAGTTTCAGCTTGAGCTCTCTTGCGATGAATCTGTAGGTTCTTCCAATCTCCTTTCTCGAGACTCTCGAGACCTCTGCAATTTCGTCAAGCGTTCTTGGAACATTACACTGCCTGCATGCTGCATAAAGCGATGCAGCTGCAACCCCTTCAATACTTCTACCTCTTATCAGATTCTTTTCAACCGCCTTTCTGTAGATCACTGCTGCAGTCTCTCGAACATTTCTTGGAAGACCAAGGGCAGATGCCATTCTATCTAATTCACTCAAAGCAAAAGCGAGATTTCTCTCAGTTGCATTACTAACTCTTATTCTTCTTTGCCATTTTCTCAATCTGTAAAGCTGGGCTCTGGTGCTTGGCGATATTGACTTTCCGTAAGAATCTCTGTTTCTCCAGTCTATCATGGTTGAAAGACCCTTGTCGTGAATCGTATATGTCATTGGGGCACCAACTCTGCTCCTCTTCATTCTCTGTTCATGATCGAATGCTCTCCATTCTGGCCCCATATCTATGAGGTCTTCATCTACAACAAGCCCACAATTAGTGCAGACAAGCTCACCTCTTTCATAATCGTATTCCAATCTCTTGCTACCACATTCTGGACAAATGTTCCCGAGAAATTCCTTCTCCTCTGCCTCTTTTTCAACTTCTTTTTCTTTCTTTTCTATTTCTTTTTCTTTAATTTTTTCAAGCTCCATAATCTTACCTCCAAACGTAAAGGATTTTTCCTTTCATTTCCTCATGATATACTTCAGGTTTAACAACAGCATAAGGACTCTCCACGGGGCCGATGATGTCAAAAACGAATCCCACTACTCTCTTTCTTTTGTCAAATACCTTTGAATTTATCTTAGGTATTCTCGAACTCTGGACTTTTACAATCAAATTCCTCTGTGAAGAAATACCAATAACTTCTCCCAGTTTCCTAAGCTTCCTATTTGCCGTCAACCTTAAATAGTGTACAAAATACCAGCATATAAACTTTACGCAATAATTTTATATTTGAAATAGCTCAAGAAGTTTTCTTGGATTCTCTTCGAGAACCTTTTTCAGATCGCTCTCTCCAACTCCTGCCCCTTTTGCGACGTTCCTGAGAAGATCATTACTCATTAAATCCTCTGGTTCATGCAGATCGCTATTTACAATCAAATTTGCACCTATTTCCAAGGAGAGTTTCGCTACATGCCCATTCGTCAATGAATGTCCCCTTCTAGAGGTTATTTCGAGGAAAACGCAATTTTCCTTTGCTTTTTCTACATCTTCTTCTGTTATGAGACCTGGATGGGCTATCAGATTTGCTCCTGCTTCTATTCCTGCTCTATTAGTCCCCTTCTCTACTGGTTCAACTATCGTTTCCCCATGTATTACAATATACTCAACTCCCAACTCTTTCGCTTTTCTGATAATTTTTTCAATTTTTCTTGGAGGAACATGTGTAATCTCAACACCTATAAGCACTTCAATTTCCCAATTCTCTTCCTCTATCTTTTTCAGAGACCTCACAACATGTTCAAGATTGGAAAAGTCAACGTGGTCTGTTATCGCAACTCCTTCATAGCCCATCACCTTCGCAGTTCTTATGAGTTCGGAGGGCAGAAGAATTCCATCGCTCAAAACGGTGTGAGTGTGAAGATCATACATGTGGATCGTAAGTATTATTACGGAGTATAAAACACTTCCCCTTTGAGGATGAATATGAACGGAATAAAACGGCTTGTTCTGGATGTCCTTAAACCACATGAACCGAGTATAATAGAACTTGCAACAGAACTCGGGAGACTCAATGGAGTCCACGGAGTGAACATAAGCCTCTATGAAGTGGACCAGCAAACTGAAAACGTGAAAATAACAATTGAGGGTAGCGATTTAGATTTCGAAAAGATAAAAGAAATTACAGAAGAACACGGAGGAGTGATACACAGCATAGATGAGGTTGTAGCAGGTAAAAAACTTGTTGAGGAGGTTAGAACACTTCAGGATCGCTGAGATGATCGAATTCTCTTAATTTCGTGTGCAATATCCCTCAGGACGTCCCCTTTCGATTTAGTTTTTTTTACCTTCACTCTTCCTTTTTTCCACCACTGCTTTGGATAAGCCTTCTCAGCTTCGACCTCTATAAGAATTCCCAGATTCTTACAAGCTTTAATGATCTCTTCAAACGTAGGGTTTTGAACAGCATGTTTCTTGGCAATATATCTGCCCTCACTCCTCTTCAGAGAGAGATCGAGGTATGCAGGATAAACCACCATTTCACTCATCACAACATTTATCTTCTTCGTCTCTCTTCAATTTTTTGGGTGCCTTTCATGCATGAGGTTAAGATAGATGTTAACACAGATATCTTAGAGGTGAATAGAAGGGAGGCTGAAGAAAACAGAAAACACCTTGAGAGTCATGGCATCTTCGCAGTTGACATTCTCGGAGCTATAGGTTCTGGAAAGACCATGTTAATCGAGCGTTCAACCCCACTTCTTGTAAGTCAGGGTTTCAGAGTTGGAGCAATCGCAGGAGACGTCTATGGAGAGGACGATTTTCAAAGATTGAAAAAACTTGGAATTCCTGTTGTAAACTTGAACACGGGAAAAGAGTGTCATTTAGATGCCCATCTTGTCCATCACGCTCTTCACGAGCTCCCTTTAGATAAGATAGATATTCTTTTTGTTGAAAATGTAGGTAATATGATCTGCCCTACTGATTTTCCTCTGGGTTCTCATGTCAGAGTTGTTGTTGTAAGCGTCACAGAAGGGGATGACGTCATAAGAAAGCATCCCATGATTTTCAGAGAATGCCAAATATGCGTTATAAATAAAATAGATCTCGCAGAAGCAGTTGAAGTAAATGTGGAAAGAATGGTGGAAGATTTAAAAATAATCTCTCCTGAAACAATTCCTGTACTCACAAATCTGAAAGAAGGAGAAGGTGTAGGTAAATTTATTGAGAATCTCTTGGAGATAAGAGAAAAGGTTTTATAAACTCTCTTCAATTAGAACTGCACTAATCACGCCATATTGGCCTGGCCTTGACGTTACTTTCGCCTTCCCCAATTCAGTATTTATTATCGCTCCTTTGGTTATGATGTTGTGTCTTGTGAAATGCGGATTTGCAGGATTTTCTATAACGCTTATTATTTTGGCTTTTGTTGTTTTTCCTGTCTTCGGATCAGTTACAACAGCATATTCTGCTCTTAAAAGCTTGATTTTGATGTTCCCTCCTCTGCACCTCACAATCTTCTTTCTTGTCTCACCTATATGAGTTTCAGCTGGCTCTCTTCCCATCTCATATTTCCTCTTTTTCCTTGCCATCTTCAGTACTCCGCCTGTCAACTTTCTTCTCGATCTTCCCTGCCAGATCATTTTCCAACACCCTTTCCAGTTCTGCGTATAAGTGTTGCATCTTTATTTTAAAACTTTGCGATGAGTGAAGAAGATTACAATCATCGGTTTATAAGCATGCTCAAATAAACGGAAGTTTTTTCTTCTCTCTCAACAAATTTCTTTTTCTGATGACGGAAGTCAGGCCAAAAGATGTGCTTCTGAATTATCTGATGGAGAAAGTAAAAAGAGGAGAAAGATATTTTAAGGCGAAGTATATAGCGAGAGAACTCGGAATGTCTTCAAAAAGAGTTGGAACTCTCCTTGGAATTCTTGCAAATGAGTGCAAAACATTGAAAATAGAAAGATGGGGACATTCTAGGAGCACAACTTGGAAAATAGAGGTTAATAAATTCTAAACTTTGTGCTTTGGATCCAATTCTGCCCATTTTCTCATTTTCTCATAAGCTAAGATCCTCGGGATGTTTATAGCGCTTTCAGGCCCCGGATTCTTCATGTAGAATGCGTTTACATCGTATACTGTTCCAAACTCTCTTTTTCTCATTGCAATTTTCCCCAGTCTTACAAGATCAACGAGAAGTCCTGCTAAAGCTGGACTGTCGTTGATTCTTCCATTCACTATGAATTCGTCAACAGCTCCATTGAAGCTTATGATCTCCATGTGCAGGGAAATGAATTTCTTATCCCCGAGAGGCTCAAGATAACCAGTTGGCTTTATGAAATGTGGTGCATCATATCCAAGAATGTCCTTCACTATACTCGATTTTGTAAGTTCTTTGCACTTATTTCTCTCCTCATCGACCAAAGCTAGGAAGTCCATATTTCCTCCTATATTAAATTGAGCAACTGAAAGAACCTTTCTGTTCCTCTGAGCCATATGTGTTAGCAGATCCGCTGTTAGGGGTGTAGCTCCTGTGGCTCCATCATCTCCAAATATCACTAAATTTCTCTCCTCAGCCAGAGCGATATACCCGGGGTCGTTCGCGATAAGCGCAGGAATCATATTAATGAAGGTGGCCCCACTCCTCTCTTTTGCATATTCAGAAGCTGCATAGGCATAGATTTGAGATGCGCACAATCTCTCTGATCTCTCTTCTTCAACTGCCCTTATTATACTCTCTTTGTTTCCAAAGGGTTGTGCCTTCTCAGTCGTGCACACATTTACTATGATTTCCGCCTTTACCTCTTTCCACTCTGAAACGAGAACGTTTATCGCATCTTTCAATCCCATCTCTTCTTCGAGACCCTTCGCTTGTAGTGGTAGACTTTTAAGACTTCCAAGATGCACTCCTCTTTTAACTTCTATTTCTTTCAAACTTTCGGGAATATTTCCTTCCCAGTAATTTTGAGCAACATCATAAACCGTTTTTCCAACTTTTTCCTCATCAACATCATAACTTCCTACAATCTCAATATTCTCTATCTTTTCGTCCAATTCATTTGCCAAGGGAACACCATAAGGTTCGATCTCACCTTTTTTTATTCTCTCAATACCAATTGCAAAGATACTACCCGCATATCCCTGACCGAGTAGCACAACCCTTACCATCTACTTCACCTCCCTCAGAATTTCTCCCGAAACTTATCAGTAAAGCGAGGGATAGAGCCAGAAGAAACTCCTTCAGACCGCTGAACAAAATTCTTTCAGAACCAAAATTATTTAAAAGTTTCTAAAATAAAGGAAATTCGATGATGACGGAGGAGGCAATCATTCTCGCATCTGGACTGGGTAAGAGGCTCAGAGAATTGAAAGGAGATCTTCCTAAGTGTTTTCACAAACTTGAATCTCAGCCTATGCTCAGTTATCCGTTGAGAGCTCTTAAAACCGCTGGAATTAATAGATTCGTAATTGTTGTTCCTAGAGGATATTCTCAAAGGGCTGAAAGAATAGTTGGAGGTTTTTCTGTGAAGATTATCGAAAACGACTCTGTAGAGAAAGGAAATGCTTACTCACTTTTCCTCGGTCTTCAGAATATAGAAGCAGAGAGATTCGTAGTTTCGTGCTGTGATTCCATATATCCTCCGTCGGCAATCTTAAAATTGTTCTCTCAAAGAGGTGAGGCTGACGTTCTCGTTGCGATGAGTAGGAATTCGAGTTACATAGATCCTTCGGAGGCAACTAAAATTAAAGTTGAGGAGGGCAGAGTGAAGAACATAGGGAAAAAACTCTCCGAATTTGATGGTTATGACATAGGGTTATTTTTGATGTCTAAAAATGTTAAAGAAGTCGTAAAAGAAATTGAATGGAACAGAGAAGTCAATCTTTTCGAGTTCGTTCAGCTGTGTGTGGATTCTGGTTTAAAAGTTTTTACTGCCGATATTGGTAAGATTCCTTGGACAGAGATAGACACTCCCGAGGATTACTGGGAGCTTCTGGGAGGAAAAAGAAGAAAGGTTTTAGAAACATTTTATCAGGAGGTGAATTTTTGAAAAACTCCGATGGATTCATCTCAAAGCATTTGAATCGGAAAATTTCTATGAAGATCACGTCATTCATCATTTCTCATGAAATACCTCTAACTCCAAATGGAGTATCATTAATCTCTTTTTTACTCGCACTTCTTACGTTCCCTCTTTATTTCTTTCAATATCCTATTTTTGCGGGAATATTGGTTCAGATATCTTCCATCTTGGATGGAGTGGATGGAGAATTAGCAAGAGCCACCGGGAGATCCTCAAATTATGGAGCTTTTTTTGATACGATGCTGGATAGATTCTCAGATTTTATCATAATTTTCGGTGCATCTCTTTATGCTTGGAATTTGAAAGCTTCTGAGGAGATCTTTCTTGTGGCCTTTCTTGCAATATCGGGATCTATTCTCGTGAGCTATCTTCATAGTGAAGGTAGGAGGCTCCTAGGGATTCATCCCGGAACTTTTGGCAATGTTCCGATATTGGCCTCAAGAGATATTCGTCTTTTCGTGCTCTTTCTTTTTTCACTTTTTGGAATGGTTTTCGAAGCTCTCATGATAATTGGAGCTCTCTCCCTGAGCTATGTTGTGCTTAAAACCTCAGAAATTATACTCAATTTTGAAAGAGAGCAGTAGATTTTTATGTCCAATTGTAAAATCCCACTTTCATGGTTGACGCACTCTGGGCGTCTGTAATTGTTACAACTTTCTTAGCTATTGCAAACGGTTACTACGCTTGGCACATGCGTCAATACAGGCTCGATGATGTGAGACCCATTCTTGAAGCGAGAATTGATGTTTTCGAAGAAGTAGGACCAGTTTTATGCGTGAGAAATGTTGGCGCTGTCGCAGAAGATGTGGAAATAAGATTTGGTTTTGAGAGGAAAGAGAGTGGAGAAGACTTCCTAATGTATGCTCCTTACATAAGATCTGATGAATTCAAAAGGTTCATGCTTGGGTTCAAATCTCTGAAAGAACTTGCAGAAACTCACGATTATCTTTATGTTCGTATAACTGCGAGAGACATATACAAAAGAAGACATGAATTTTATCATGAAATCGATCTAAAAAAGCTTTATCGCTCAAGACTTCAATCTGTTATCTATCAGGGAAGAACAGTCGAAGAAGCACTTTATGAGATAAATGAAGAGCTTAAAGAGCTAAGGAGAATACTTGAAAAAATAATGGAGAAGATGCATTAAGATCTCAGAACAGGGATATCTTCTTCTATTGGGGGAAGTGTTTCTTCTTTTCTTTTATTTTCGAGATATTTTCTCCACTCCTCTGGTGCATTTTTACTCTCTCCACCATGGGAGGTAACTCTTTCTCTAACTTTTATCATCACAGTTGTATTCACAGCTCTTCCGCTTACAATCGCTTGACCCTTTGTCAAACCCGGAAGTTCTTTTAATACCTCACGACCAACACTTTCAACAGATGTCCTTATACTCTCCTGATCTGAAGGATTGACAATTCTCATTATCACGCTCGTCATACATTGGGAGAGTACATCTCCATCGATCTTAGAAGGCCTTTGACTTATCAAGCACATTCCTATTCCGAATTTTCTTCCTTCAGCCAGAATTCTTCTTATAATTGAAATAGCTTTGGATTCTCCGCTTCTCGGTGCAAATCTATGCGCTTCTTCGAGAATTACGAAAACAGGATAAGGTAAATAGTTCTCTCCTTTCGCAATTCCCTTTTCTGTTGCCATTCTTGCATAAAGAAGCTTTCGGAGGACTATCAATGCAACCATCTGCTGTTCCCAGTCTCCCATTGTGCTTAAATCAAGAATTGTGCATTTTCCAGGTGAGAACAGTCTCTGAAGAGAGAGATGCTCGAAGTCGTCGAATATTCTACTCTGCTCGAAAGATCTGTTAATCCTCCACAGGAGAGCGGAAGCGGTATTGCTCATTTCCGGCTTCTCATTAGCAATCTCTTCAATTGCTTTCTTGAGCATCGCTCTTGTTATGATAGGCTCATTTGCTATTCTTTCGTATGCTCTTCTTAACAACATCTCCATTCTCTCGCTCATTTCTGGAAGTGATGCTGAAATATCTGAGACCTCGAGTTCAGAGAATCTTATTTTTATCTTCTCTGGCGGAATAACTTCTACTTGAGGAGAATACCACTCAGATGAGAACTCATTTTTACTCATCATTTCGGTAAGTGTGTGATATTCTCCGTGAGGATCGAAAATCAGAACTGAAGCCATATTTTTTGGAGATAGAAGCTCTTCAACTATCACTCCTGCGAGATAGCTTTTTCCACTTCCTGTGCTAGCTAGAATGCAGAGGTGCTCGCTTGTGATTGCCGAGACATCAAGATAGACGGGAACTTCGATATCTCTCCTCGTTAACATGTATCCAACATGTGCAGTTCCGATTCTGGAAGTTTTTCTGTTTAAGCATTTTACCAGAAGTTCTTCTGAGGCATATTTCACTCGAGCTCCTTGAGGAGGAATTATTCTCGGATTTATGAATTCTCCTCTCTCCTCATCGTAATACCCCAATATCGTTGCAGTTACCAGATAAAGTTCTTTCTCCTCATCTCCGAGGATTAAAGCAATCTCAGAAGGTGATATCTCCGGATTAGAATACATAATTGGAGGATAATCCGTTATCGGTCTGCAATCAGTTATTCTCGAAACTATCTCCATTCCCTCATATTCAAGTGTCACAAAATCTCCTATGCTCATTTTCGAGATATCTGATGTTACAAACTCGAAATCATTCGGGGTCTCTCCAACCCCCTTTACAAGTCCAATGATCATTTATATACCTCCTTCATTCTCTGCCATATTGCCATTTTTCTAACTCCTTCAAGAACACTCTTCCTTTCTGGAAAGATTGAAGATAGCTCTTCAACAATTTCACTAACTATCGCATCATAAAGAGGCTCCTCGTAGAGATAGGGAAGATAAGAGATCCTTAATTTGCCATCAACTTCGTGAAAGCTTTTAATTTCATTTTTTTCCATTAATCTTACTGTATCTCCTACGAAAGGAGTTGAAGATATAACTCCTTGTCTTTCTTTAGTTCCTATTGCCACTACACTCAGGAGTTTCTCTCTCTCGTCGAGATAATCTGGGATAAACATCTTCAGTTCTTCAACATTCCCGTAAATTCTCCTGCCGTAATCTGGATCTATTATAGTCGTATTTGAGATTATTCCAACGATCTTTTCTCCTATCTTCACAAATTTGCCCAGAGAACAATCCTCAGGTTTTGGCACTTCCTTTACTTCATTCTCCTTAAATACTTTCACAACGTATTTCATATGGGATTCCGATCCAATTATCACACCTATTTCCAAATTTATCTCCTCCTTAGTCGTTTACTCTCACTTTTAAAAGATCTTGAGGATGAGAGTATTCTTGAGATCATGGTTTGGAATCTTTCTCTATCTTTTCTTCCAATATGAGCTAGAGAATCAGCTGATTCAAGGACATAGGGATATCCTCCACCCCCAAAAATGCACTGAGATAAAACAAGATTTACGATCTCTCTCTTCATGTCTCTCATCCAGTGTGGAAATTCAATCCGTGAAGGAGGAACTTTTGCGGACTTCAAAAAATACGTGTAGCAAATAGGGGTGGAATACTCTTCAGTTATCTCTCTTTTCGCTATGAAAACTGGAGAGCTATCTCCCCACTTCTTGAGCTTTTTAGCCATCAGCATAGCATCAAAGCCTCTGATTTTTCTTCCTTTTATTCTTTCAATTTCATTTAGGATATCTCTCGCATAGGATAAGTCCACATATCCTATTATAGGTATCTCCATCTTCTCTGAAAGTTCCAACACTTCGTTGATATTCCTTAGGTATTCTCTTCTGATTTCCGAAGATAGCTCCACGAGGAAAGAAGCTATAAGAGATCCGTCGTAGAAAATGAAGAGATCTCTATCTCCAAATTTTTTCATGATCTCTTTTATCATTTTACATTCTAAAGAGAATCTTCTCAGAGAAGTTAATTCCTCAAATCTCAGAGTTTCTGACTCAGGTATAACGAGATCCATTTCTACGATCTTTTCATATTCTCCATTATTGAAATTCACAAAACCCGCAGACTGAACAAGTCCGATCGGAGGGTAGAAAGATCTCTCTGGATTTATCTGACCTCCATCAACTGCTGCAACTGTTTTACCCTTACACATCTTCATTGCCCACTTCTGATAATCTTCGAAAGTCCTGAAAGTTTCTTCAACCCCATCCCACTCTCCATGGCAGTCTATTTCTTCAACATCCAGTTCTTCAATTTCACATTCAAATCTAAATTCCTCGAGCTCCTTCAAAAGGTCTTTCAATTTCGAGAAATCGAGACTCATGTTATTCTGCTACCCTCCGGAGTTTTTTCAACCCTTAGAGCATTATAGACTAGCGACTCAAACGTATCGTCATGACTTATTACAACTAGCTGTTTTATACCTCTAAAGTTTGAAATGCAGTTTGCAAAATTACCTCTTCTTTCTTCATCCATATTTTGCGTAGGTTCATCAAAGAAGGCAAAATCAACTGTTGAGAGATGTTTTAATAGAGCCAATCGAACCGCTAAAGCTGCTGACATCTGTTCTCCACCGGACATTTGGAGAAACTCTCTCTCTTCTCCACCTTTTTTAATTCTTATACCAAAATCGTTGTTCCAGCTGAGAATCTGCGAAAAATCTCCAATTATTTCAGAATAAATTTTTCTGGCCTCCTCGGAAACTGATGAAACGTGAGCCTCAGTAATCAGAGGTATGGCATCTCTCAGAATTTCTTTAATCCTTCTTACATCTTCTCTCCTCCTCTCTAATTCTTTTATTCTTTCCTCCAAAACTCTCATCTTTTTCATACACTCTTCATAGAATTTGATCTCTTCTCTAAGTCTCCCTAGAACATCCTCAGCGATTTTTAATCTTCCCTTTAGATCACCCAAAAGATTTAAAAACCTCTCTGCTTCTCTCTTAATTTCTTCGTGCACTTTTTCATCGTAAATTTCTCTGATCTCTCTTATTTCATCTTCAATCGTTTTTTCATCTCTTTCTATCCTTTCAAGTTCTCTCGTCGTCTTTTCCAGCTCCTTTTTAATCCTTGTAATTCTCTCGATTATTTCAGGAAGTTTTCTGTAATTCTCATAATCATTTTTCAGATTCTCCATTCTTGCACTTTTCCTATTAATTTCATCTCTGAGCTCATTTAAGTCAGATATCTCTTTTTTGATCTCTTCAATGCCAATTTTAAGAGTATAAATTTCCTTCTCTCTCCTTTTTAGCAATATTTTTATTTCTTCTTCTCTTTGCACCCTCTTCTTCAGTTCCCCAAGCACCTTCTTTTGGACCCTGAGTTCTTCAACTTCACTCTTAACCTCCTTTAATTCACGTTCAAACGAGATTTCTGCAAATTTCTCCAGTCTCTTGATCTCTTTTCTAATTTCTTCGAGCTCTTCTCTCAAAATTTCTCTCTCTCTCTCAAATATCTTTAATTCGCTCAATTTAGTTTCATATTGTTCAAAGTTCTTGATCTCATCTCTCAATTTTTTTGAAATTGAAATCAATCTCTCCCTCTCCTCTTTCAAATTCATTCTCCTCTCTTCTATTACTTCTTCGGAAACTCTGGAGCAAGTCTCCTGAATGAAAGGACAGATTCCTGAAGAAAGGAAATTTCTAAGTTCTTCTAGATATTTCAAACTCTCATCAATTCCTCTGAGCCCTTCAGAGATCTCTTTTAACTTCTCTCTTTTCTCTTCTAGAACTTTAACCTTCTTTTTGATCTCATCAAGGTTTTTGAGATTTTCTTCAATTTCTGAGATTCTTCTAATTTTCTTTTCTACTTCTTTTCTCAATTCCTCAATCCTTTTTATCGCGAATTTTCTCTTTTCCTCCTTCTCATTTAACTCGTTCAATTTCGTCTCCAAACTTTCCAACTCTCTTATGGAACGTTCTATATCCTCTATTCTCTTTTTCTCCTCTTCAATTACTTTCAGCTCCTCTCTCAGATTCTCGAATTCTTCCTCAATTCTCTTGAGAAGTTCAATCTTTGAATGAAGCTCTCTATCTCTCTTCTCTTTCTCGTTCAATTTCTCTCTCAGCTCCTCAACCTCTCTCTTCAATTTTTCGAATTCTTCAAAAGCTTCCTTCAATCTCTCAATTTCTCTTCTATTCTTCTCCAATTCCTCAAGTTCTCTCTTCTGAGTCTCGTAATTTTTGAAAATTATATGTTTCAAATCTTTTTTAGTCCTCAACTCATTCTCCAAAACTTCCAGTCTTTTCTTCAGCCCATCTAACCTTTGGAGAGATTTTTGTGTTTTTTTAACCTCTTTCTCAACACCATCAATTCTTTTTCTGAGATCTTCAACGATTTTCTCATATTTTTCCATCTCCTTCTTTCTCTCTTCGTAATTAACTGTCCTACCTCTCAGTTCACCTAATTTCTCCTTTTGCTCTGCTATTTCACTTTCAATTTTCCTAAGCACGTCATTCATTCTTTCAGCTGTTTTTCTGTAATCCTCTATACCGAAAAGAGCCTCGAAAATTGGAGCTCTCTCCGACCTCCTCCTTAGAAAAATCGAGGTGAAATTACCCTGAGGAACCCCTACAACTTCCCTGAAAAGGACATCTGGCTCTATTGAACTAGAAATTCTCATTTGATCTCTGAGCCATCTCATGACATCTTCTTTGCCTTCAACTATCTGTCTTCTCAGTTCAACATCTTCAACGTAATACTTTGGAGAGTTTCCAAACTGTCTCACTATTCTGTAATCCCTTCCGTCTCTTCCTACGATCTCAATGGAAACACATCCCCTCCTCTCCCCATATCTGATAAATTGCCTCTGATTGTAAGGTAAATAATCGAAGAGAGCAAAACCAACTGCTTCGAGAATCGTGGTTTTACCTGCTCCATTCTCTCCCGTTATAGCATTCACTCCTGTAGAAAGATCTACGGAAGCTCTTCTGTAGCTCTTCACATTTTCAAGTTCAATTCTTTTTATCAGCAAATGCACGCCTCCAGTCCCAAATTTCCTCTTCCTTCCATATTCCTCTTTCAAGTATCGAAAGTATCTCCTCAGCACTTGGATCTTCAGGAATGATTCTTCTTAAGCTCATTATTGTAGAGACGAAGTCCTCCAGAATTTCTGAATATTGAGAGTATCTCCTCACAAGCTCTCTGAGAACAGATCTTTCCACATCTTCTCTCTTTTCTGCAACTTCTCTCATTGAGTTGGTCTCTACGTTCAGATTAACTCTCGGGATGAGAACTCCCCTCTCTTTCAGAATTTCCTCTATTTCTTCAACTCTAAGTTCTGATCGATCAAAAAGCAGAGAGCCCTTCAAGTTGAGCTCGAATATGCATCCATTTGGAATTTCAAGTGAGTTCAGGAGCGTCTTAATTCTCTCCATTATTTCTGAAGGCGTTTTCAGAGCTCCAATATCAAGATCCTCTTTGAGGAATGGTCTCCTCTCACTTTCGATGTGTTTTACTTCAAGAGCATCATTTTTCAGTTTAATGTGGAAAAATCCTTTCCTCCATCCAACTTCTTGAGAATTCCAATTTTCCAGTGAACCGGGATTAAATATCCATCCACCCACTTCGTAATGTTTGTGAATGTGTCCTAGTGCGACATAGTCCACGAAATTCCTTATTTTTGAGAGCTGATCATATCCCAATCCTCCCTCCGCATAGGGCATGTACCTCTCCATTCCAGCGTGGAGCATAAGGATTGTGAATTTTCCATCTCTTAGAGCTCTCAATTCATCTTCCACCATCTCTAGGACTTTCGAGGTTGAAGCTCCATAATATCTTATACCTATGATTCTTACATCCCCTATCTCCACATAACCACCGGATCTTGATCTCTCATTCCATGGATTGAGTTTCACACCGCTCTCTTCGATCTTGACATTCAGAAGATGAATGTAACCCTCTTTCGAAAGATAATTCATCCACGAGAGTTTATCCCCATAAAGAGCTCTATCGTGATTTCCTTCTATTGCTATAACTGGAATTCCACTCTCTTTTAACCTTCTCAGAATTGCAGTCGCTTGAATTAACGTTTTTGGATTGATATTTCTTTTGTTGAAGAGATCTCCTGAGATAAGAAAGAAATCAACATTGTTCTCAATGGCATAGTTTACAACTTTGTTAAAAGCATCTCCAAAGTCTAGAAAACGCTCATGAGATCCATATTGCTCATAACCTAAATGAACATCAGCGACGTGAATGAACTCCATATTCATCGGATGATTCTCTTAAAGCCTCTTAAAGGTTATCCTAATAGAACGAAAATGTTTCCGGCATCTTGAAAACTTTTTTATGCTCTCTTCGCATATTTTCATTTGGGTGAGGATCAAATGGTTATAGGAGTTACTATGGTGAACGTTGTTCCTGGTCAGGAGAGGCCTGTTTACGATAAGCTTGTTAGAATAGAAGGAATCAGAGATGTTTTTCACGTTTTCGGCGAGTACGATTTCGTCGTGATTATAGAGGTTGAAGGTTTGAGCGCTCTGAATAGAATAGTTGATGAAATACGAGAGATTGAAGGTGTTCTTTCCACCCAAACGATTGTTGGTGCGGAACTCAGGTGAGGGGTTTTTATGACCGATTTTCTAACGATTGCGGAGGAGCTTGCAAAACGCCAGAGAGCGATTAGCGTTGCAGAGTTCTTCGAGAAGAACAGACATATTTTAGGCTTCGATTCGAAGAGAAAAAGCTTAATAACCGCTGTTAAAGAGGCAGTGGACAACTCTTTAGATGCTTGTGAAGAAACTGGAATTCTTCCGGATGTGAGAGTAGAGATTGAGAGAGTTGAAGGTGAGAAGGATGTTTACAAAGTTATCGTTGAAGATAACGGTCCGGGGATTGTAAAAGAGCAAATTCCTAATGTCTTCGGAAGATTACTTTATGGATCTCGTTTTCACTCTATCAGACAGAGCAGAGGTCAGCAGGGTATAGGAATATCTGCAGCGGTTCTTTATGCTCAGTTAACTACGGGAAAACCCACGAGAATTATTTCAAGAATTCATCCCTCTAAACCAGCATACTACTATGAGCTTATGATAAATACTCAAACCAATGAACCGGAGATTGTTGTTGAAAGAGAGACAGAAGCGCCATTTCCTAGAGGCACCAGAGTCGAGCTTGAACTCGAAGGTCAGTATGTTGCGGGGTATAAGGAGGGAACCATTCAGGAAGAGGGAGGGAGCAACCAATCCGAAGAGAATTCTTTTAGAATGATTGGAGTTAAACAATCGGTTTATGGCTATCTCAAATCCACTGCTATAGTCAATCCACATGCAAGAATCTTTTTTAGAGATCCATACGGTTTTGAAGAGCTTTTCGAAAGAGCTACAACAGAACTCCCGAAGAAGGCAATTGAAATTAAACCGCATCCTGAAGGGATAGATCTCGGAACGCTTATGAAGATGATGAGATACACTGAGAGAACCAAGATAATTTCCTTTTTAGAGAACGAATTCAGCAGACTCGGAAGAAGAACCGCAAAGGAGATCTGTGCAATAGCAAATGTTGATCCAGATATGAATCCGAGAGAGGCATCTCGAGAAGAGGCGATGAGAATTCTAAAAGCGTTAAAGTCCGTAAAAATCTCGGCGCCTCCACTGGATTGCCTCTCTCCGATTGGTGAAGAGATGCTGAAAAAGGGACTCATGAAGGAGTTCAATCTCAATCCTAAGGAGGGAGATTTTGTTGAGGCAGTTACGAGACAACCATCCGTTTATCTCGGTAATCCATTTCTTGTTGAAGCTGCTATAGCTTATAGCGAGAAATTCCCAAAGGAAGAGAAAGTTGAGCTTATAAGGTATGCTAACAGAACGCCTCTTCTCTATCAGCAAGGTGGCTGTGCCATAACTCAAGCAATAGAAAAAATAAACTGGAGGAATTATGGATTATCTCAACCCGGAGGAACCGGAAATCTTCCAATTGGGCCCGCAATAATTGTTGTTCATGTTGCGTCTACAAATGTTCCTTATACTTCAGAATCAAAGGAAGCTGTTGCGAGTGTAGATGAAATTCTCAGCGAAATTGAACTTGCGGTTAGAGCTGTGGCAAGGAAGTTGAAGATATTCCTAGACAGACAGGAGATCTTGAAGAAGAGGAAGGAAAAGGAGGAAATCATAAGTGAGGTCCTTCCCCTTTTTGTTGAGAAAATTTCAAAGATGTTGAACAAAGAAAAGCCTGATATATCTCCAATAATTGCAAAAATCATGGGTAATGTTCTTATTCAGAGTAAAGTAGAGAGGAATGGAGAACTATACAGAGTTATTATTCGTCTGAAGAATTACGATGACGCGATGAGAAGTTTCAGGTTATATCAAAGTGTGAAGGGTGATGTTGTGGATGCGAAAGATGGTAAAATAAAAAGAATGGATGGGATGGTAACTCTTTCTTGGGATGTCAAGCTCAAACCCGGTGAGGAGAAATTCATCGAGTATTTCTCAAAAGGAGAACCGCAAAAACCGGTGGTTGATGGAATCGAGGAGGAAATGGTGACGATAGGTATGATTGGAGGTGACTCTATTTGACTAAATCAATTATTAATGAGAGGGACTTCAAAACACTCAAAATCCTCATGAACTTGGTCGAAGATCTTTATTCTCAGATCGTAAGAGAGGAAATTCCCCATATTAAAATTCCCACCAGAACGAAGCTTAATATAGAATTTGACGAAGAAAGTGAAGTCTGGGTTTATGGTGATAGACTCAGCGAGAGGAGTGCAAAAAGAGCAAGAGGAGCTTATCAGCTTCTAAAAACCGCTTACGTGATAGATTTCTTAAAATATCAACTTGAGGAGAACAGATCCTCAACTCTTAGAGAACTTTACTATATCTCCGAAGGATGGGGCAAAGCGAAATTTAGAGAACAGCAAGAAAGCGATCGGTTGATTGAAGATCTTGAAATTATAACAGATGTTCAGAGAGAATACTTCCACATAACACCTGAAGAAGATGGAGCAAACATCTTCGGACCAATAAGATTGAGAGAGCGTCTGAGAAGTGGAGACACAAGAGAATTCCATTGCATAGATGATGTCGGAGAGAAAGGATATCCAATTCCAAGCAATGTCGATAATCTGGAGTTTATAGAACATGATGCCAAAATGGTCATCGCAATAGAGACAGGTGGTATGTATGCAAGACTCATAGAGAACAATTTTTACGACGAATACGATGCAATTCTTGTTCATCTGAAGGGTCAGCCAGCGAGAAGTACGAGGAGATTGATAAAGAGACTAAATGAAGAGCTTAAACTTCCTGTTGTCGTCTTTACGGATGGCGATCCGTGGTCTTACAGAATTTATGCATCAGTTGCTTACGGTTCAATTAAGAGCGCTCATCTCTCCGAGTATATGGCATGTCCATCCGCTCAGTTTATTGGAATAAGACCAGTTGACATTGAAAAATATAAACTCCCAACTGACAGGTTGAATGACCAAGATATAAAAGCTCTTGAATCCATGAAGACTGACCCGAGATTTGACACAGAATTCTGGAGGGAACAAATAGAACTTCAGTTGAAGATGAATAAAAAAGCAGAGCAGCAGGCCTTAGCGAGATACGGTCTCGATTACGTCACTTCCGTTTATCTTCCAGAACGACTCACCGAGATGGGCATAATATGATTCTCTGGGATGAAGATGCAGAGAAAGCTCTTATGAAATTACCATCTTCAGTTAGAGGAATCGTAAGAAGAAGTTTGGAGGAGAGAGCAAAAGAGAAAGGTATAAAAATCATAACTAAGGAGATGATTGAGAACTGGAAGGAAATCGTTGAGTAGGAGGTTGAGGAAATTGCCTTATAAGTGTATTTACTGCAAGAGAATTCAAGAAAATGTCATCGAAAAGAAAGGAGGCCAAACTTTGGTTAAGAGATGTGATTACTGTGGTGGAAGGATCTGGATGAAAATTCCAGTGGGAAGAGTTCGAAGAGTTAAAGCTGAGTAAGGTGTTCATAACCTCTTTTTTCGAGTCTCTCCACTTTACCTCCTTTCACAAGTTCAACTCCGTTCTTAGTTATCTCTCCGATGATAGTGAATTTAATGCTTTCTATCTCCCTCACACGATCTCTCTTTATAGTGAAAAGCAGTTCGTATTCATCTCCTCCAAAAAGAGCGAGTTCAAGTGGATTCTCAAGTTTCATAGCCTCTTCGTCAATCGGAATTTTCTCTGCATAAATTCTGGCGCCAACTTCACTCATCTCACAGATTTCATGAACCGAGATTGCTAAAGAGTCGCTAATATCTGTCATGGCTGTAGCAACCCCACTTTTTGCTATTTTAATTCCCTCGAAAACTCTTGGACTTACCATGTTCAGTTTTTCGAGATTTCTCAGTATGAGAGATGCTGCTCCTTTTCCCAGTGTTCCGGTAACACAGAGGAGATCTCCTGGTCTTGCACCTCTCCTGAGGAGGAGTTGCCCCTTTTTTGAAATTCCGAGAGCGCATCCAGACACTATAAGTTCATCTGCTTCGTTCATGTCTCCTCCGATGAAATTCATGGAATACTTCTTACAACACTCCTTCATGCCTTTAAAAAGATCTTTGAAGTCTTCTACATCGGTCTCAGAAGGAAGAGCTACTGAGGCAACGAAGCACAGAGGAATCGTTCCTGTAGAGGCAATATCAGAGAGATTCACAGCAACGCTTTTCCATCCCATTTGAAAATATGAGGAGCCCTCCGGAAAGTCGGTGGACTTCATTACCATATCTGTGGTTATCACTAGCAGATCCTCTCCAAGTTCAACAACTGCGCAGTCATCCTCTCCTGCAGGAACAAAAGCGTCGTTCACGTCTTTGATGATCGAAAGAACTAACTTAATCGCTTCTCTCTCACCTATATCTCCGAGCTTCACGTGATTAAATTTGCAGATCTTCTATATCACTTTTTCCAATGTTTTTCAACGAAATCCACGATACCCGAGGAATCCTTTGGACCAACAAGCACCTCCCATCCAGTGGAATCTTCAAGATCTCCTCTCATTCTAGCAGCAGCTCCGGGTATAATGAGCTTCTTGTGTTTGACTCTCTCCTCTAATTTATTCTCTTTTATAATCTCAGCAACATCACTTGCTCTTAGTTTTCCTCCTGCAATGGATGGCTCAACCGCCAAACCCTCTGTATCTGCGACTATAATGTAACAGTCAAGCTTTCCTTCGACGTCCCCTTCGACTGCATAATATGTTAAAGCAAAATTCGTTGTGAGAAGCACGGGAGATTCATCATTTGGTGAGCCTATTTCCCTTACTCCTGGTTCGACTCTTGCTGGAAATCTCGGATCTGTATAAATATTCTGTCTTAGCGTCAGAAGCGGGAGAATTGCCCAAGTCTCAATAGTATTCAGAATCATCGCATCCACGAATCTATTTTGGAGAATTGCAGCTGTTACAGCTTCTTCCCAGTATCCGTTTCCTTCCACAAGCCATGAAGCTGCAGGGACTCCAAGTATGGGCCATCTGAAAGGATCTGCTCTTTTTTCGATAGCTTGGTGTCTAATCTCGACGATTCTATTTAGAGTCCCCCTCATGTTGAGAGAATCGGTCACAGGGTCGAGAACGATGGAAGGAACTCCGCTTCCAGTTGCAATTGTTGAGAGTTCCCAGAGTTTCCTCAAATCTGAGGAAATAACAGCAAGAGGACACTCATAGTTAGTTGCAAGAGCGCACATCTCCTCGAGGTTCTCATCGATTGCGCCATAAATGAGGGGTCTTTTTTGAGAAGAAACTTCTAGAGCACGCTCGATTACCTCTGGATTAAAGGAGCACAGAATCATTGGCATCTCTATCTCCATCACTTTTTCAACAGCCTCTTTGAAGATCTCAGGATCTCCGCTTTTGTTCCTTATTGCTATTCCATCGAACTTTAAATCGGTTTTAAATCTCTCCATAACAAAGCTTTTCACTTTCCGAGCTCTTTCCTCTAACGAAGGATCGTTATCCGAGATTGCAACGAAATAGGCAGTGGGATTGAAATAAGTAAGCTCATGCCTGTAAATTACCTCTTCTCCCCCTATCGTCCTATCTCCAATCTTCACTTCTCTGACTGGAGGGGTCAGATATTCGATAAGCTTCTCCTTTTTCTTTCCTTTCAGTCTCGGACAATCCTCAATCTTTGCATCTCTATCTATGAGCTTTGAGGCAAAGGCCATGCACGTCTCTTCTCCACATTCCCCACAGTTATCTCCCGGGAGCATTTTGTAAACTTCAAGAGGAGACTTTCTCGCCATTTTCACACCTCACACAAATTCTAAAGCCTTTCTAGGGCAGTTCTCAACACAAACATTACAGTATTGCTTTGGAGTTTCAAACCTTCTGCAGAGAGTCAAATCCCATTCTACAACCTTTCCATTCTTTATTCTCAGCGTAACTGGTTTTTGAGGGCCTCTTCCTCCCGCAACATTGAGATCTTGTGAGACGTTTACTGGGCATGAAATCACACAATTGCCACATCCGATGCACTTCTCTTCGTAAATCTTCAATCTTGTTTCTAAGACTCTTCCTGTATCTCCGAGCATCTCTTTGAGAAATAGTCTCTCTCTTAGATATTTTGGAGACATCAGAAGTTCACAATCTTCGATAGATGCCTTGCCCTCTCTTAGAGCCATTGCAAACGCCATACAGCTCTTCTGGCTACATTTTCCACAGTTTTTCTTTGGTAAATACTTGTAAATCTCGTAAGCTGAAGGAAGAGACATGGAATCACATCGTTACCCAGTTTTCGTATTCAACTCCTTTTTCAGCTATTTTACTTAGTTGATCTATGACGTTTTGAAGAGTTTGAACTGATCTCGGATGAAGCATCATAAAGAGATCGACACCGCAAAGAAGCATTGTAATTCCAGTAATAGTCTCCCACAGAGGACCTCTCAACATTCTGTCTCCCCAGTCCTCTCTTTTCATCCACGCCTCTCTTGCACCCCAGGCGTTGGTTGTTCCGGATGACATGGGGAAAGATATTTCTTTATCTCCTCTGAGCCCTTCGAGTCTCATCCTTTGCATCACCGAAATTGTGTATTCAATTCCGTATCCAAGAACTGCGGTAGTTGGATCCATTACGAGTTGGTCTCTTCTCAACCCGAGATTCAGAAGTTTTCGATTCAACTCCTTCTGCTGATTGATGTCAATGGAAGTCCACGCGAGAACAACATGATTGTTTTCTATCGCAGCTTTAGCGATTCTCTCGTAATCTATATCTAGAGTTGCAGAAGCAAGAATACATCTCTCTCCTTTCGCAGTTCTCGCACAGGCTTCAAGGACCAGAGGATCCTTTTCCGGATTTCCGCTTCCTCCAATGACAATAGGGACATCAATGTTGTCCAGAAGCTCTCTAACTGTTTCAGCAGCCTCTTCTGGAGCTCTGTTCATCGTTCTGGGATCAGTTGAAACAAGATGAATCGTTACGAGATTTGCTCCAAGCTCAAGACCTCTTCTTGCCCATGCAACCGGATCCTCCATTACATCTTCGAAATGTTCTCTTATTGCCTTTGGAAGTGGAGGAGGCATGTCGAAAACATCGAAAGTCACTAGAGGTCTGTTTTTCATCTCACTTCCTGGGTAGAATGGCATTCCAGTCTCCCCACCAATTCTGAAGATTTTCTTCCTTGTTCCCCCTTCCTCTTTTGTTGCTCCAAGCTGAATTTCCTCTATTGAATTCGGCCACTCATGGGAGAACGGGACGTACTCTGGGATTTTAATCTCCGGTTTCATTATCTCTTCTCTTTCTATCATTGCCGGAAGTAGTGTGGGAGCGGAAATCTCTATGATCCCGTTTTTTACATCTATTGTCACATTTTCAAGCTCGATCTCCTCGACATCTTTCAAATCTTCCAGCCAGTCGAGTGCATCAATTACGAGCTTAGGAATTCTCATCTCTTCTTTCTTCATTCTTTCTCCTTCCTCCGGATAATCACCTTGTCTATATGGATCTTTGCGTTTTCTAGAATAATCTTCATTCCTCCTCCCAGCGGAATCGTCATTCCACTGACCTGAGCTGGAATCTGAGCAATTTGAGTTGTTTCTGCCTCAGCAATCTCTTCCTCGACCTCTTCTTCTTCCATTTCTTTCCAGCGTTCAACCACAGGATGTCCTTTTTCTTGAAGGAACTTTTTCAAACTCTCGAGATCTACAGCATCTTTTTCAGTTGCAATTTTATCATAGAGATCTTCTGGAATGGCATCCTTTACTTCTTCCTTCACTTTGGAGGGCATCCAAACCACTCTTCTAATTCCTCCATCTGCTATGAAGAACTTCGGACTTCGAAGATATTCTATTGCCATTCCTACAAGTCCCTCAACCTGAACTCCTCCTCCTGCTTGACCTGCCATTCTGCTGAAAGGAATCCCAAATGGAGTATCTCCTGTGTAATCTCTGTCAACAATTCCTATTCCGTCAACTTCGGGAATGTAGAAAGCTAGGGCTTCGAAACAACCGCATGAAGTGTGAGGATATCCGAACATGCTGTGCAGAAAGACTCTCTGAATTGCACCTCCAGATTTCTCTTTTGAAGCTTCATTAACTCCGCTGTATTCATATACAGTCGGATCGAGGAGTTCGCCCTTTTCGCATCTCGAAATTGGACCATGCGGATCAACTCTTGCAGCTGCTCTTGCATCGAACCACGAAATTGCTCCGCATAGGGAAATTCTATCTGGCGTAATCGTGCACACATGTTGCGGTGCAAAGGATTGACAGAGGACACAATTATAGAATTCTTCGACATCCTCTTCTGAGAGAGTCCTCGCTCTCGCATCTCTTTCATTATAAACATTTCTTGCAAACTCAACGAACTCCTCAACTTTCTTCGGATCTGTGTAGAAAGTTATTTGCATCTTCTCTATGAAGCTCAGTTCTGCTTTGAACAGCCTAAGAAGAGCTTCTCCAATAATTTTCAAAGAGTTCAAACCTTTACCGTATGCTTCTTTACTTATTCTTATCCATATGTCATCTCTCTGATTAAGATGCATCACCCCTTGAATGTAGTTGGTGAATTCATGAATTCTTCTCTCAATTACTCCTTCCAGATCTTTTTCAATGTCCTTCCCAGCCACCTCTATGAGAATTCCAAGCGGATAGGATCCGCCCTCTTCCATTTCATTCAAATCGGGTCCTATGATCTCTATTTTTCCATCTTCCACCTCTTCCATGCTTCTCGCTTGAACAAGCTCTGCGCCAATAGCTTTAGGGCCTCCAAACTCAACGTACATCTGCTTTGCTCTGATTCTCTCCCCTTCATACATCGGTCCTATTTCAACCGGTAATTCAGCCATTTTCACTCCTCTCCTATCTTATCAATTATTTCATCAACCATCTGGAAGAATTTTTCATCCTTGAACTGATTTTTGAAGGAGATATCTGCATTTGGATGATAATATCTCTCTATGGATGCGGTTTTGATATGAGGAGCAAAGTTCTTCAAAGCAGAGAGCATTTGAGACGCCAGATAGTAGGTTATTCCAAGGAAGATCACGAAGTCATAGTTTCCCTCTCCATCAAATCCCTTCCAGTTCTCATCCAAGAGCATATTCGTGAGTTCGTGGAGAACTGCCACTTCAACTTTCTCATCATATCCATCTTCTACGAAATACCTTATACTCCCTCCAGTTGCAACTGTTGTGATTCCGAGATCTATGAGCTTTTCAACTCTCTTTCTCAGTTCCTCTTGGGAGATCTCAGAGCCAACAATTAGAAGGGGTTTCTTTGCCTTTTTGAACTGCTTCACAAACTCCTCTGGCGTTACAACTCTTGCCATCTTTGGTCCCGGGATGTTTCCTATGTCATATGGAGTCTCCATCTTCACCACCTCACTTTCGAATGAGTCTCTCAAGGTTTGTCGGATCGAAAGAAGGATCCACTTTCCTTATCGGACCCTCAAGAATTCTCTTTGTCTTCCAGTCAATCTTCCATCCGTAATCATCTTCAAGCCTCTTAAGGAGCTCTTCTTTTCTCGCCAAAGGAAGATCTGCTTCATTTCTCACGAAGAGGTACCAATCCTCGGGATACTTCTTCAGATACTTCATGCTGAGATCTAAGTAGTGAGTGAGTTTAATCTGCCTTCCCTGTGGAGTGTCATTCGGTCTCATGCAGAGTTTCGCAACTAAGGGAATTGCCTCCTCGATGGTCTCTGCAGCAACAAGAAGATGTTCTGGAGCTGGTTCCACTCTCACTTCTGAACCATCTCTCGCATTGTAGAGGGTCCAGTCCTCCTCCCGATCTCTTCTTCCCAGATATGCCCTTCTGTATTTCACTCCATGAGGTCCGACAACAGCTGGAACTCCAAGTCTATTGAATCCAGTTGCTATGCTTGCAGCTTTTTGAGAATAGGCTCCCCATGCAACTCCACAAGCTCCAACTCTGTTCAAAATGTAATCCGCAATTTCATCGTAATTTCCTCTGAGTTTCCTTCTTGCAAAAATACTTGCAACTTTTATGGCTGCTCCGTGAATGTGGGCATTTGCAACGCAAGATCCTACATTCACAAGACCTCCAGCATCAAACTCTCCAGGATATTTTTCATAGAGTGTCTCTCCATCTTCATCTTTATACAAACCAAGATTAATTGCAGCACACCCGGAAACAGTGACGATAAATCTTCTATCTAGAAACTCCTTAACGAGGAGCCACACGTCTTTAGCTCCTCTTGGATTGTTATCACATCCTATCGCAGCGATGATTCCAGGTATTGTTCCGAGAACGATTGGAGCTCCAACATTTCTAATCTCTGTGTCTTTGATAGGACCTCTTCCTGCACGAACCTTCCCCTTCTCGTTCCTTATCAGAGGCATTGCAGCCTTCATAATAACGTCATTTATCGGGATGTTCACCGGGCAAACTTGTTCACACCTCAAGCAAGAGATGCAACTTTCATAGAGTTCTCTCAGCTTCGAGAGGTCTCCAGTTTTCGCAATTCTGTTTGCTTCGCTTATTTTCAGATTCTGCGGACACGCCAAAGTGCATCTGTTACAGTGGATGCATTTGTTCACGAGCTCCTTCAACTCTTCATCGCTCGGAAGAGACTTCACGTCTTTTCTCGATTCATGTACTTTGAGGGCCACTTTCACCGCAACTTCTCCAATCTTTTCAGAGTCGAGAATCGCAACTCCATCAACCTTTCCGCTCACAAGATCTTCCACGATTTTATCAACGTCATCGTTAGTTCTATCTTTAAGCCCATGAAGAGCTTTATCCATCGTTGCTATTAGCGGAGCTCTCACTCTTCTCGCCTGTTCAAGGATGTCGGCTCGGATGCACTGCTCATCAACAACTATAACATCCGCAAGACCGCTTCTAATGGCTTTAATCTGATGACTCAATGCAGCGACAATCTTCGCATTCGGATAGTATCTTGTGATGTCTAGAGAAGTGCAGCAGATGCCCGCTATGTCCACTTTATCTTCAAGTCCATTCTCAATGAGGTAATCTGCAATGTCGAGGGCGGGAGGAACATTGTGACCGATTACCAGAATCGTTGGCCTCTCTGGGCTCATCGTTCCTATGCCCATTTCCACAAGGTGCACATCCGAATCTCCTTTAGGAAAGTTAAAGGCAACGATCTGCAGGATGTCGGCAACCTCTTTTCCAAGGGAATCAAGCATTCCCACATGAAGAGCTTTTGATTCGAAGTCGAGATAAGATCCTTCCTGACCCGTATGAAGAGCGTCAGCCATTTGAACAAGTTGCTCTTCTATATACTCAAGCACCGGCTCGAAGTCTCCCACTGTTTTCGGTCTTATTCCCGTAATCAATCTTGTGAGAGGTGCTTCAACTTCTATCTCGCTTCCGAGATCAATCGGCAGATCTTTCCCATACCTCTTCACAATATCGTGATAAAGATGTCGTGCATGAGCGACATGTGCTGAAGTCCCGACGACACAGGCTAGGAGAACTATTCTCCCCTGAGTTGCTTTAAGGTCAATTCCACATGCACCCTTCTTGTTTCCAGTGAGATCGCACTTTCCAAGAGTGCAGAGAGAACATGTATCATCATAAGGAGCATAGAATGGCTTGTATCGCTTCAAAATCTTGAAATCCCAGTCTCTTAGATCTGTAGCAGAGGGAAAAGGATAGGGTCCCATTGGTTCCCAGTCCTCTTCTTCTATAACCTCTCCTATGAAGATCTCAAGGTTTTTCAGCGAAATTCCCTGTGATTCGAACTTCTCAATGTTGAACTTCGTCTTCAAGTTTCTACCTCCCGAAAATAACGATATATCATGTCATTTACTCAATGAAGCGGGAAGGTTATTAAACCCTTTTCTTTTTTCCTATGTTATGAAAAAACGAAAAATTCGTAATACCAGCGAAATGTTTATCTGAATTTCTGCCGAAGATCCTCTGATGCACCCTTCAAAGAAAATTCGAGGCTTGAAAAGCCAAAGACTTGAAGGCAAGACAATAGTTCTTGGAGTTACTGGAAGCATTGCAGCAGTAAGAACGATTGAACTCGCAAGAGAACTCATAAGAAGGGGTGCAGAAGTTGTTGCGGTGATGAGTGAAGCATCCCAGAAAATCCTTCATCCAGATGCTCTTCACTATGCAACTGGAAATAAAGTGATAACGGAGATTACCGGAGAGGTGGAGCATGTGAGATATTGCGGAGAAGGAGGGGAAGCAGATCTTCTACTTATTGCTCCAGCAACCGCAAACACAATTTCGAAAATCGCTCTCGGAATAGATGACACCCCTGTGACAACTTTCGCGACAACAGCACTTGGAAGAGGTCTTCCAATCATTATCGTTCCTGCAATGCACTTTTCAATGTTTTCACATCCCAAGATAAGAGAGCACATTGAGACTCTAAGATCATGGGGTATCAAGATCATCTCTCCTGTGATCAAGGAAGAAACAGCAAAAATAGCGGAAAATGATGAGATTATTATAGAAGTTGAGAGAGAACTCTGCGGTAAGAGTCTCGAAGGTAAGAGAGTTCTAATAACGTCTGGAGCAACTGCAGAGAGCTTAGATCCGATAAGGATTCTTACAAACAGGAGCTCTGGGAGAACTGGAGAGGAGCTTGCAAAAGAAGCATACAGAAGAGGTGCAAGCGTCACAATAATTCATAGAGGAACTCTGGGTCTGAGGGGTATAAAAGAAGTGAGAGTTGAAAGTGCTGAAGAGATGCTTTCCGCAGTTCTTAGAGAAATGGAAAGAGGATGTGATATTTTTATCTCCTCGGCTGCAATTGCAGATTACACTCCCGAAAAATTCGAAAAGAAAATACCCTCTGGAATGGATGAACTCACCTTGAAACTGAAACCGACGAAGAAAATCATTTTTGAGGTTTCCAAGAGATATCCCGAAGTTTTTATCGTCGCCTTCAAAGCGGAAACGGGAGTGAGCGAGAAGGAGCTCATAGAAATTGCAAGGAGAAGAAAAGAGGAGATCGGGGCAAAAATCATCGTAGCTAACGACGTTCTCAGAGGAGGAATGGGCGGAGAGGAGAATGAAGTTTATATCATTGGAGAGAGCATCGAGAAAGTGAATGGAAGGAAAGAAGATATTGCGGTGAGTATATGGGATGCAGTAGAAAGAGAACTGCAATAGCAGAAGTTCCCTCACACATCACAGGGTTCTTTTCAGTAGTCGAAGACAAAGATCCTTCTAAGAAGGGTTCAGTGGGATGCGGTTTCACGCTTGACTTCTCTGTGAGACTCGAAGTTGAAGAAGGCGATAGAAATGAACTATTATTCCTCGGAAAGAGAATAGAAATGCCAACATTCGAAACTTTATTAAGACTTATGGGAGTTAAAGGCATCAGAGCAAGAATTTTGGAGTCTCCTCCTTTGGGAGTGGGTCTCGGAGTAAGTGGGGCAATAGTACTGGGAAGCTCTCTCTCAATTTCACTTCTGAAGAATCTCAATTTCAGTTACATCGAGGCCTCGGAATTTGCTCATATTGCGGAAGTTCTTAATCAAACAGGGTTGGGTGATGTGATAGCCCAGAGTACTGGAGGAGTTGTTCTGAGAAGAAAAGCTGGAGCACTCGGAAAGGGAATTGCGGATAGAATTCTTACTCCGGAGCTACCAGTAACTCTTCTTTTCCTTGGAGAAAAGAGCACAAAAGGTGTTTTAGAAGATGAAGATGCTGTCAGACGGATTAAAGAGGTTGGAGCAAAATGCTTTAGAGAATTTCTGAGAGATAAATCTCTTAATTCTTTTATTCAACTCTCCAAACTCTTCGCCAAAGAAACCGAGCTTGTTAATAGAGAACTGATTGAAATAGTTGAAGAAGTTGAAAGAAGAGGAGGAAAAGCTGGAATAGCGATGCTTGGAGAAACAATCTTTCAGATCAACGGAGACGATTTAAGAGAATATGGAGAGGTTGTGAAAACGAGAATCACCACAACTCCAGGGAGGTTAATATATGATTCCTAAGTCTCATCCAAGATATGAGTCTTTGATTCTCAGAGAGAGACTTGTGAAAGGTATGAGAGATGGAATCGTCGCACTTGAGGGTCTCATAGCTCATGGAAGAGGAGAGACCTTTGATTATCTCATCGGAGAGAGAACAATGCCCTACGCCCTTGAGGCTGAGAGAACAGCGGTTGCAACTCTCCTCCTTGCTTCTCGCCCCATCATTTCGGTCAATGGAAACACTGCAGTATTGGTCGCCTCGGAAATATCGAAGCTCTCTGAAATTTTAAGCGCTCCGATTGAAGTTAATCTCTTTCATAGAACTGAAGAAAGACTCCAAAAGATTGTTGAGCATTTAAAAAAGCATGGAGCAAAAAAGGTTCTTGGAATGAAAGGAGACGCCAGAATTCCCGGTTTAGAACATGAGCGAGGAAAATGCGATAGAGAAGGAATCTTTTCTTCTGATGTTGTTCTCGTTCCTTTAGAGGATGGAGATAGGTGCGAAGCTCTTATAAAGATGGGAAAGGAGGTTATCGCAATTGACCTCAATCCCTTTTCAAGAACTGCTAGAACTGCAACAATCACCATTGTTGATAATGTTGTGAGAGCAATTCCAAATATGGTGAAGATGGCTGAAGAGATGAAAGAGTTGAAGAAAGAAGAGTTGAAAGAGATTAAGAATAATTACGATAATAAGGAGATTCTGAAAAGGTGTATCGAAGAAATCATCAATCATCTTCAGGGAGAGATGGAAAAATGATACAAATTTTCAAATTAGAAGAGAGAGAGAAGTATTCCGAGCTTCTGAAGAGAGAGATCAATCTCGAAGAGTATGTTGAGAAGGTGAAACCAATAATAGAGGATGTTGCAGAAAATGGAGATGAAGCTCTTCTGAAATACACTGAGATGTTTGATGGAGTGAAGATTTCTTCGATTAGGGTGTCTGAAGAGGAAATTGAAAGGGCTTATGAGTTGGTGGATGAGAGCTTAGTTAATGCTCTTTATTATGCATACGATAATATCCATGCGTTTCACCAGAAGCAGATGTCTAAGAAAATCTGGTTAGAAGAGATAAGAAGAGGCGTTTTTGTAGGCCAGAAAATCTCTCCCTTAAAAACCGTTGGAATTTACGTTCCTGGGGGAAAAGCCTCATATCCATCTTCAGTCTTTATGAATTCTGTTCCTGCAATTGTTGCTGGAGTTAAGCATGTAGTTATGTGCACACCACCATCCAGCAACGGTGAAGTCAATCCTCTAACTCTTGTTGCAGCCGATATAGCTGGAGTAGATGAGGTTTACAGAGTCGGAGGAGCTCAGGCTATTGCAGCAATGGCATATGGCACAGAAAGTGTCAGAGAAGTGGAGAAAATAGTCGGTCCTGGAAACATTTACGTCACTGCAGCGAAACTCGCAATAAGAGGAATCTGTGAAATAGATTTTCCTGCAGGTCCATCAGAAGTTATGATCTTGGCTGATGAATCCGCAAATCCCAAACTTGTGGCCTCTGAGATTCTCGCTCAGGCAGAACATGATCCTATGGCTCAATCAATAGCTCTTGTAAATTCTGAGGATCTTGGCAAGAAGATCAAAGAAATAGTGGAGTCTGAAATATCCAAATCTTTAAGAAGTGAAATTCTTATTTCATCACTGAGAAATTCCCTGATAATTGTCTATTCCTCTATCGAGGATGCAGTAGAGTTCGTGAATGATTACGCTCCAGAGCATTTGGTCATCATGACGAAGAATCCGATGAGGGAAATGGAATTTGTTGAAAATGCAGGAGCGATATTCTTGGGAACTTATTCTCCTGTTGCCTCTGGAGATTATGCTTCGGGTTCAAATCACGTTCTTCCGACAAATGGTGGGGCAAAAATTTACAGCGGTCTTAACGTGGAGCATTTCATCAAAAGAATCTTAATTCAATATCTAACAGAGGAAGGACTGAAGGAGATAAAAGATATCATTGTGAGGCTTGCAGAAGCCGAAGGGCTTCACGAACATGCGAAATCTGTGAAATGGAGGTTTGAATGATGGTTTGGAGAACGCATTATTCAAATGAAATATCTCTCGATATGGATGGAGAAAGTGTTAGGGTTGCTGGCTGGGTTCACGAGATAAGAGATCTCGGAGGGATAGTCTTTATAGTTCTGAGAGACAGGGAAGGGCTTCTTCAAATAACAATTCCGAAAGCACTTGGAGAAGAACTGTTGAAGAGAGCTAGAGAGCTATCTAGAGAGACTGTCATCTCGGTTTTGGGAAAGGTAAAGAGAGAGCAAAAAGCTCCAAATGGATTCGAAATTCTTCCCGAAGAGATTGAAATTCTGAATAAAGCTGCAACTCCGCTTCCTTTGGATACAACAGATAGAATTCCTGCAGAACTCGATACAAGACTGGATGCAAGATATCTCGATCTCAGAAGACCAAGAATTCAGGCGATTTTTAGAGTGAGACATCATGTGATGCAATCAGTTAGGAGATTTCTCTCTTCTGAGGGGTTCTTCGAAATAACAACTCCGAAAATCGTTGCAACTGCAACAGAGGGAGGTACAGCACTTTTCCCAATCTCATACTTCGAAAGAGAGGCATTTCTCAATCAGAGCCCTCAGCTATACAAACAAATGATGATGGCAACCGGTCTGGATAGGGTTTTTGAGATAGGTCCAATTTTCAGAGCGGAAGAGCATGATACCACAAGACACCTCAACGAAGTTACCTCAATTGATATAGAGTGTGCATTTGCAACAGACGAAGATGTTATGGATATTCTCGAAAGACTCATCCAGAGAGTATACTTGGATGTTCAAGAGAATTGTGAAAAAGAACTTAACTTGCTGAAAGTCTCTTTGAATATTCCTGAAGTGCCTTTCGAGAGAATCACCTATGATGAAGCAGTAGAAATTGCGGGAATAGGGTGGGGAGAAGATCTCTCCACTCAGGATGAGAAAAAGATTGGAGAGCATATCGGAGAGCACTATTTCATAACGAGATGGCCTACTGATGCAAAACCATTTTATGTGATGCCCTGTAGCGAGAATCCAAAGGTCTCCCACTCATTTGATCTCATGCACCCCAGAATGGAGCTCGCTTCAGGAGCTCAAAGAATACATCTTCCAGACCTCTTAACCGAAAGAATTGAAGCCAACGGACTCAATCCTGAGAGTTTTGAGTTCTATATCGAGGCTTTTCGTTATGGAATGCCCCCTCATGCCGGCTGGGGTCTTGGAGCTGAGAGGTTGATTATGACACTTCTGGGTCTCGATAACATCAGGGAGGCGGTTCTCTTCCCGAGAGATCGCAAAAGAGTTACCCCGTAATTTATATATTCCAAAATTTCTGAAATTCTAACCAGAGAAAGGGGTAGCTTGCGGTGTATATCAAGGAAATAGAATTCAATAACTTCAAGTCATTTGGAAGAAGAACACGAATACCATTTTACAGAGATTTCACGGTCATTACAGGTCCAAATGGATCTGGAAAGTGTCTCACTCCTGAGGCTCTTGTGACTTTATCAAATGGAGAGGTTAGAACAATTGGATCTATTGTAGAGAATGCCCTAAAAAAGAGTTCTTCGAAGATTAAAGATGGATTCGTCTCTTTTTCGGGGAAAATTTACATTCTTTCGATGGATAAGAAAATGAGACTTGTAGAACGCCCTGTTTCAGCTTTCATGAAAAGATCTTCTCCCAACTCCCTCATAGAAGTAAGACTTCTCTCTGGAAGAACTCTGATGACCACTCCAACTCATCCCTTCTTTCTCTGGAAAGAAGGAATCATCGTGAAGACTGCTTCTTCTCTGATTCCTGGAGATTTCGTGATAGTGAGCGAGAATTTTCAACTGAGCACAGATCTGGGCTTTGAGAGAGTTAAATCTGTTAGAAAAGTTCCCTCGCCATACCCATTTGTCTATGATCTCTGCGTTGAAGGCGAACATAATTTCCTTGCTAATGGAATAATCGTGCATAACAGCAATATAATTGATGGAATAGTTTTTGCACTCGGTCTTTCTGGTTCAAGAGCTCTTAGAGCGGAAAAGCTCACAGATTTGATTCATACTGAGAAAAATGGGAAAAGAGCAAATTCGATGTACGTGAAAATCGTTTTGGATAACTCGGATCGAAAAGTTCCGGTTGAGAGTGATGAGATCAGAATAATGAGGAGAGTTAAAGAGACGGAATCGAATTATTACAGCTACTTTTACATCAACGAGAAGCCCGTGACAATGAGCGAACTTCATGAACTTCTCTCCGATGCGGGAATCTCTTCAGAAGCTTATAACATCGTTCTTCAGGGAGATGTAACGAGAATAACTTTGATGACTCCTGTTGAGAGGAGGAAGATAATAGACGAGATTGCTGGAATAGCAGAGTTCGATGAGAAGAAAGAGCAAGCAAAAGAACAGCTGAACATCGTGAGGGAGAGAATCGAACAGATGGAGATTCTGATAAAAGAGGATGAAATTAGGCTGAAAGAACTTGAAAAAGACAGAGAGGTCGCTCTTAAATATCTCGGATTGAGAGAGAAGAAGAAGAGATATGAATCTATGATTGCCACGGTAAAGCTGAAAGAGTATAGAGAAGAGCTCGGAAGAGTTGAGAAGGAGATAGAAAGACTTCAAAGAGAGAAAGATGCCATGACAAGTGACTTGACTGTGCTGAATAGGAAGATCAGAGAAGTGGAAGATGAAGTCTCAAAAATAAATTCAGAAATCGATCAGATTGCGGTTGAAGAGAGATTGAAACTCAATAGGGAGATTGAAAATCTAAGATCCTCAAACGCTCTTTCGGAGAGAATAATCAAAGAGTCGGAGAGGAGAATTGAAGAAGAGAAAAACAAGTCTTTGAACATAAGAAGAGAGATCAGAGAAAATGAGGACAAAAGAACATCTCTTCTTCAAGAGATCAACATTCTCGAAGAGAGAAAGAAAAATCTCGAGGATAGAAAGATCAATCTCGAATCTCAGCTCGGAGTTTTGAGAATGCAAATTGCGGAGCTTGAAGAGGAATATTCGGATGTTGCTCCGAAATACGAAGAATTGAGAGCTAAAACAAACGAATTGAAAGATCTAAAAAACGATCTTTTGAGGGAGAGGGACAGACATTACGATAATCTGAGAAGCAGATCTGAAGAGATTGAAAGGAAAAAGAAAAGGATCGGAGAAATAGATCGAAAAATATCGGAAATATCATCTAAAAAAGATGAAATAGAAAGAGAAGAAGAGCTAATCAGAAAGATCATCGAGAAGAATTTAAAGGAAATTAAGAGAGCTGAAGAAGAGCTCACTTTAATTCTTAAGGAAATGGAGAATTTGGACTCCAAGCTAAGAGCTCTCGAGAGAGAGAGGTCTTCTATAGAAGCTAAAATAAGTGCAGTGAGAGAACTCTCTGGATATTCTTCTGCGGTTGAAAAAGTTCTCAGATGGAGAGATGACAGAATTCTTCCAGGTATTTATGGAGCAATTGCAGAGCTTGGAAAGGTAAAATCAGAATATGCAAAAGCTCTCGAGATCGCAGCGGGTCAGAGGATGCAGTACATAGTTGTGGCAACTGATGAAGATGCTGCAAGAGCTATCGAAATGCTCAAGACTGAAAGAGTGGGAAGAGCAACGTTTCTTCCATTGAATGTCATTCGGGATTCCCCTCCGAAACTCATAAAGCCTGAAGTTGAGGGAGCCATAGATTATGCGATCAATTTGATCACTTATGATAAGAAGTTTGAATCTGCGTTTTGGTATGTTTTCAGAGATACACTGGTGATGAGAGATCTTGAGTCTGCGAGAAAGCACATTGGAAAATGGAGGATGGTAACACTTGATGGAGAGCTCATCGAAAAAGGAGGTGCAATTACTGGAGGCTATACACCGAGATCAAGGTTCAGTTTCGTAGATGAGGATGAAGAGAGGCTTGTTGCAATAGAAGAACAAATAGAGGAGCTTGAAGGTAAATTGAAGATCAAAAAACAGGAATATGTTTTGAAAGAAAATGAGCTCAGATCTTTAAGAGAAGCTCTCTATTCAAATGAGAGGAGGCTCGATGAGGTTCCGAAGAGGATTGAGGAACTGAAATCAGAAGTGGAAAATTTGAAAGAGGAGAGAACTCTCATTGAGCGTGAGATAAAGGAAATCGAGGAGGAAATAAGATTCCTTGTGAACAGAATTGGAGAAATAGACGAGCATTCAATGAAAATTGATGAGGAGCTCTCTTCGATAGCAAAAGAGCTTGAAAAATACGAAAAAATGATAAAAAGCTCAAAAATCCCAGAAATGAAGAGAAAAGAGGAGGAGCTGAGAGGAGAGATAGAAGATGTAAAAGAACAGATTAGACAGAGCGATTCAAGAATTAACTCTGCAAAACTTGAGGTTGAATATTTGGAGAAGCTCATAAAGGATCTGAGAAGGAGCGTCGAAGAAAGTGATATAAGAGTGAGAGAACTTGAAGAGACAATAAAGAGTGAAAGAGAAGAGATCGAGAAAAGATCAGAGCTCTTGAAAAATCTTGAGGAGAGACTTTCCGTTTTTGAAGAGAGAGTAAATCAACTCAGAAAAGAGAGAGACATGAGAATTGAGAGTATTAGGAGGATGGAAGTTGAGAAAAACGTAATTTCGTCGGAGATCTCCAGGATAGAGGAGAGAATAAAGCGTTTTGAGATGCGAAGAGATGAACTTAGAGATTATGTTAGGTCTTTGGAGAGCGAAAACGAAGTAGAGGAAGTAGAGGAGTTAAAAGAGGAGATAAGTTACGAGGAATTGATGAAGAGGATAGAAGAGATTGACAGAGAGATGGAAGCTCTGGGAATCGTGAATATGAAAGCACCAGAAGAGTATGAGGAAATTTCAAGAAGATTAGAGGATAAGAAAAAGAAGAGAGATACGCTTTACACGGAGATGAATGAGATAATCAAGAGAATTGAAAAATACGAGGCCATGAAAAAGAAGACTTTTATGGATGCCTTCAACGAAATTAACAGGCATTTTAAAGAGATCTTTCATGAGCTCTCAGAAGGAGAAGGAGAACTCATTCTGGAAAATCCTGAAGATCCATTTAAAGGTGGCCTTCTCATAAAGGCCAGACCAAAAGCTAAGACGATAAACAAATTGAGTGCTATGAGTGGAGGGGAAAAAAGTTTAACCGCTCTTTCATTCATTTTCGCAATTCAAAGATATAAACCCGCTCCTTTTTACGTTCTCGATGAGATAGATATGTTTTTGGATGGTGCAAATGTTGAGAGAGTCGCTTCTATGATAAGAAGACTCTCGAAAGATGCTCAGTTCATAGTCGTCTCACTGAGAAGACCAATGATAGAATCGGCGAATAGAACCGTCGGAGTTGTGATGCAAGAAGATGGAAAATCAACAGTCACGGGGGTGAAGCTGAATTAACGAAGAATTTGAACAGCCCATAAAGATTCTTGTGGAAATGGCAGAGAGAGGAGAGATAGATCCTTGGAACATAGACATAGTCGAGGTCACTGATAAATTTCTGAGACGACTTGAGGAGATGAGAAAACTCGATCTGAGAATTTCTGGAAGAACGCTTCTCTATGCTTCAATTCTTCTCAGAATGAAATCCGATGTTCTTGTGAAAGTGGAAGAAGAGGAAGAAGAGGTCGAGGAGATTATAGAGCTTGAAGAAGATTTCTATGATTCCCCTGAGTATCCTGAAATAAAACCTGTTGTAAAAAGATTTCCTTCTCGTCCCATAACGCTTCAGGATCTCATTGAAGAACTAAAGGCTGCGGAAAGAGTTGAATTGAGAAGATATGAGAGGAGAAGAAAAAGAGAGAGAGGGATTAAAGAGGACGTCACGAAAATAGCCCATGAAGAAGAGGTTGAAAAAAGCATAGAATTTGTAAAAGAGGTAATTGAAGAAAAGTTGAAGAAAATGAACGCAATCCCATTCTCTTCCCTTATCTCAGAAGACAACAATCCAAGGAAGGTCATCTCATTATATTTACCACTCCTGTATCTTGCTTCTCGTGGAACTATAATATTGGAACAACCTGAAATTTTCAAAGAACTCTACATAAAAAGGAGGGCGGATAGTTGAATCCAAAAAGAGTTATAGAGGCCGCCCTTTTTGTTTCCTCAAAACCCATTCCAATTTACAAACTCTGCGAGCTCCTTTCGATGAAAAAGTCCGAAGTTCTTAGGTTAATCGAGGAGCTCAAGGAAGAGTATAGGGAGAGAGGATCTCCAATTGAAATAGTATCTATCGATGAAAGATTCGTAATGCAACTCACTCATGAATATGCAGAGGTTGTGAAGGATTTTGCCCCAACAGACCTCAGCAGTTCGGTTTTGAGAACTCTTGCCGTCATTGTCTCAAAACAGCCCATAAAACAATCAGAACTCGTAAAAATCAGAGGAAATAAAGCGTATGGACATGTGGAGGAGCTTGAAAATAGGAAGCTCATAGAAGTCAAACCATATGGCAGAACGAAGATAATAAAAACTTCAAAGCTTTTTCTGGATTATTTCGGAGTTAGCAGTGTTGAAGAGCTCAAAAAGAAAATTGAAGAAAAACTGAGAAAGGAAGGCTCTTAAATTTCTCTGATCATTCGGACCCATTTCCCCCATGTTCCTAATTCTCTAAATCCAATTGAAGCATAGAATTTCTTTGCAATATCATTCTTCTCTCCGACCCAGAGTTCGCATAGATCGAGTCTCCTATCTCTAAAATATTCGAAGGCTCTTTTCACAAGCTTTCTGGCTATTCCTCTACGTCTATAATCTGGATGGACGAAGAGCTCGTGAATCTCGCCAACTTCCTTAGAATCGAAGTAGCTAACCCAATTAGAGTCGCAAGCTAAAAAAGCAACGATCTCCCCATTGATGATAAACTTAAAAATACCTTCTTCGTCTCTCTTCTTCAACCATCTAAAATAACTTCTTATTTCACGTCTGCGACGATAAGCATACTCCTCAAGACCCTTATAGGAGAGCTCATAAAGTTCAACGAAACACTCCTCATCAGACTCATCGGCAATTTCTATCACGGAACAATATTTATCCATGTGATTTTTCAATTTTTCCATGATGAAAGAGATTGAGCTCCTAAAGAAGCTCGTTGAAATAGAATCTCCTTCTGGAAGGGAGGACGAGATTTTACAGTTTCTTAAAGACGAACTTCTTGATCTCGGATTCTCTCCAAAAATCTTTGGAAAAGATGTAAAAAACCTTCTAGTTTTAGGAGAGAGTAACCTCTGGATTGTTACTCATGTTGATGTTGTGCCTTCGGCCAATCCTTTCAGCTTTGGTGGAACTTTCGCATACGGGGATGGAGTAAGTGATGCAAAAGGTAGCATTGTCTCACTTCTCTTAGCTTTGAATGAAATTGAAGATCTGAAATTCAATATTGCTTTTCTCAGTGATGAGGAGGAGGGTGGAAGAGGAAGTTTAGAATTCTCCAAGAGCTTTAAAGGATTGGCAATTGTGATGGAACCCACAGAACTGAAAATTGCAAGAGAACACTACGGATCTATCGAAATCCTTCTAAAAGTGAGGGGAACATCATCCCACGCATCTTATCCTGAATATGGAGATAATCCAATCGAAAAATCGTTAAGAGTTTTGAGGGATCTCCAAAAACTCCCCGTTAAGAGCGTTGTCAAGATGATCCGTTCTGGAGACGAGAGACATAGAATACCAGATCTATGCGAGATGTCCTTTGAATTTTTGATTCCACCCGAAAAGAAAACCCAAGATATTCTGAAAGAAATTGAGGAAATCCTCAAAGAATACGGAGAATTCGATGTCGTGGAAGCTTCTCAAGGATTTAAAGAAGAACCTTTTGAGATACTCGAGACCGCTCTCAAAAAATGTGGAATTAAAGTCGAATATTCACTAATGAAATCATGGACAGATGCGGTGAATTTGAAAAAAGAAGGATGGAAAACAGTTGTTTGGGGTCCTGGAGAGCTTCAATTCGCTCATACCGAGCGAGAAAGGATAAAAGTTGAGGAAATCCTCAAAGCCAAAAAAGTCCTTATAAAATTGAACGAGCTTTTATGAAACGCCAAAATTATTATTTAGATGCAGAGCTTAGAAGGATGCGATGGACAAGATTATTTTCATAGTTCTTGATGGTATTGCAGACAGACCCGTGAATGGGAAGACACCTCTCTCTAGTGCCTCAACTCCTAATTTGGATGTTCTTGCTGAGAGGGGGATTCTTGGAATTGTGGACGTCTTTAAACCGGGAATGAGAATGGGATCTGATACTTCTCATCTTGCTCTTTTGGGATATAATCCTCTGAAGATCTACACTGGAAGAGGTCCTTTTGAGGCTGCGGGAGCTGGTATAGAGGTCAAACCAGGAGATATCGCTTTCAGGTGTAATTTTGCAACTTTGAAGAATGGAATTGTAGTTGACAGAAGAGCGGGAAGGATAAAAGACGGAGAGATTTTGGCCGAAGCAATAAGCAGAGAGATACCAGAGATTGAAGGAGTTAAGATTCTTTTTAAAGCTGGCGTAGGTCATAGAGCAGCTCTGGTTCTCAGGGGAGAGGGATTAAGTTATCAAGTAATGGATTCTGATCCGAAAAGAGAAGGTCATCCGATTAAAGATATTAAAGCTCTCGATCCCAAAGCTGAAAAGACTGCCAGAGTGCTTAATGAGTTTATGAAGAGAGCTCATGAGATTCTATCTTCCCATCCGCTGAATGAGGAGAGGAGGAGAGTAGGAGAGCCGGAGGCAAATGTAATTCTCATCAGAGGAGGAGGAGTTGCACCTAAGCTAAAAAGATTTGAGGAGAAGACAAAAATGAGAGGATGTGTGATAGCTGCAGCAACTCTTGTCCTTGGAATAGGAAGATTCTTAGGAATGGATATTCTTCACGTTAAAGGTGCTACTGGAGGTGTGGATTCAAACGTTAAAGGAAAAATCGAGAAAGCTGTTGAGTCTCTTGAAGACTACGATTTCGTTTTTGTAAACATAAAAGGAGGAGATGAAGCTGGGCATGATGGAAATTTCGAGATGAAGAAGAAGTTTGTAGAGAGAGTGGATGAAGCGCTGGAAGCACTTCTCGGAGTTGATGCATTTATTGTGATCACTTCAGACCACACCACCCCAGTGAACGTGAAAGATCATACTGGTGATCCCGTTCCTCTGTTGATCTGTGGAGATGGCGTGAGAAGAGATGAGGTCAAGAGGTTTACCGAGTTGGAAGCGGCGAAAGGAGGACTTTGCAGAATAAGAGGAAGAGATATTATCCCAATATTAATGGATCTTACAGGAAGAAGCGAAAAATTTGGTGCTTGAAAATGAGCTTTAAAAAACTCTTCCCAAATCTCTATAAAGAGCTTGAAAGATACGACTCAATCTATCCTACAGTTCTCGATCATCTTCAGGTTTGTGAGACTGAAGAGGAGGCTTTTGAAATAATAGATTTCTTTGAAAGAAAAGAGGAGATCACTCCAGACGCAGCGGAATTTTTGAAGGAGCTAATAAAAGAGCACGGAGTTCACGTATTTGGAAAGAGAAAACGAGGAGATTGGGAAAAATACGGGTTGGGATAAAATGGTCTCAATAGGTCTTGCGGGAAAACCAAACTGTGGAAAATCAACCTTTTTCAAAGCTTCGACGATGGTTGACGTTCCAATAGCCAATTATCCTTTCACAACTATAGATGCTCATAATGGTGTAACTCATGTTAGAGTTCCTTGCGTTTGCAGAGAGCTGAAAGTTGAGTGCGGAAAGTGTGTGAAGAATTGGAGATTCGTTCCAATAAAGATCATAGATGTTGCTGGTTTAGTCCCAGATGCTCATAAAGGAAAGGGTCTCGGAAATGAATTCCTTGATAATCTAAGACAGGCTAATGGTTTCATTCACGTCGTCGATGCTTCTGGGGGCACAGACAGTGAGGGAAATCCTGTGAACATAGGAGAGCACGATCCAGTGGAGGATATACTTTTTCTTGAAAAGGAGTTCGCTATGTGGTATTTTGGAATTCTCACGAGAAATTGGGGACGTGTGGCGAAAAGAATAAATTTAGAGCGTCTTGAGGTTCACGAAGCACTTGCTTCACAACTTCACGGTGCTGGAGTTACTGCAGAAGAAATTAGAAGAGCTCTTGAAACTCTGAAACTCGACAAAAATGTGGAAAAGTGGAGCGAGGATGATTTAAAGGATTTATGTATGAAAATCGTTGAAATGAAGCCGAGAGTTATCTCAGCAAATAAGGCAGATGTTGCTCCGGAGGAGAATATAAAGAGACTAGTGAGGGAATTTGATGCTATCCCTACGATGGCCGAAGCTGAACTTGTATTGAGAATGGCCCAGGAGAAGGGACTTATAGAGTATATTCCCGGAGACGATGATTTTGAGATTGTCGGAAAATTGAACAAAGCTCAGGAAAAAGCTCTCGAAAAAATAAGAAGTTTTATGAAGAAATTCAATGGCACTGGAGTTCAGCAGTGCATAAACAAACTTGTTTTAGATCTGCTTGAAATGATCGTCGTCTATCCTGTTGAAGATGAGAATAAATTCACGGACAGTGAAGGGAATGTACTTCCAGATGCTTATCTCATGAACAGAGGTTCAACTGCGAGAGATCTGGCTTATGAAATTCACACTGACATAGGAGAGTCTTTCCTTTATGCGGTTGATGCAAAAACGAAGAGAAGACTTGGGGAGAAGTATGAGTTGAGTGATGGAGATGTAATAAAAATAGTTTTCGTAAAGAAATAACATCAATTTTTTCCTATTGGACAAACTTTGATGCATATTCCACAAACTCTCGCACCGATATCCAGATCTTTAAGATATTTTCCAGTCTCTGATGCGCATTTATCAACATCGAAGACTAGTTCTCTACTTTCTGGATAATCTTCAAATTCCATTTCCTTTATCGCTTTTGGAGGACAATTCTCTACGCACTTTCTGCACCCTCCGCATTTGTTCTTCATCGGTTCTCCAGCCTCGAGGGGCATATTGGTTAAAACGCTTGCCAATCTGACTCTCGGACCATATTGAGGAGTGATAAGCAGAGAAGACTTCCCGATCCATCCAATTCCAGAGGCTCTTGCTATGGCTTTATGCGAGATGAAACTTCTCCATTTAAGCTTCTGAAGATTCTTCGAGGCAGGAATAGGAAGAGCACGGTAACCCTTTCTTTCTATGAATTTTGAAATTGTGTATGCAATTTCATCCAACTTTCTGTTAATAATCTCGTAGGCTGTTGCATAGAACTCCCTACTTGGAAAGAAATCAAAGACATCCTCGACAACTTTAATTCCTATAACAATTCCTCTTATGTAATGTTCAAGAATGTTCTCCGGATAAGTCTCATATTCTTTCAAAAATTTCAAATCTGCAATCCCAATAAAATCTGCTCCAAGATTTTTTGCTAAGACCTCAATCTCTTCTCTCATATTCCCTCCCTCCAGTTTATCTTCTCTTACAAAAAATTTAAAATAATGATTAAAAGATATTTGGGCACATGGAGAAATTGACTGCAATTATGTTTGGGATTCTCGCAATGGTTTTGGTCGTCTCAGGAGCTATAGTTCACTATTTTGGCATTCTCACCTTCTTGAGAATAACTTTGGCTCTCGCTTTCTTAAGTTTACTTGTTCTTTTCCTCCTCCTCTCTGGAGTCTTGATATATGCTAGATCAAAATTCTCAGCTCTCTCTTTAATCTTTCTAGGAATTTCTTCTTATGGATTCTACAACTGCTATTTCTGGAATCCTCTGCATGTTGCCTATGTCATCATCTTTTTCATAGCAATAGGTCTTTTCATTTTCTGGTGGATCTCAGAACCGGATTTGAAGATTTCAGAGAGGTTAAGGAGTGCGGAAGCACTGGAAAAAGCCGGAAATTACAGAAGTGCTGGAAAGAAATACGAGAAAAGAGGAAATTACGAAAAAGCAGCAGAATGTTATTTAAGGGCGAAGATGCTGGAATCTGCTGCTTGGTGTTATGAGAGAGCTCAGAAATTTGAGAGAGCCGCTGAAATTTATGAGGAGCTCGCGAAGAAGAATGAGGATTCGTACTACTGGAAAGAAGCTTATGAGTTCTGGAAGAGAGCTGAAAAGAAAGAAAGAGCTGCGGAATGTCTTGAAAAATATGCTGGAGAGGAACCATGGTTTTGGGAAGATGTTGCGAAGCTGTGGAAAGAGATAGGGGATGAAGGGAAGTGGAGGGAAGCGATGAGAAGGTCTTTGGACTATTATCTCAAAGAAGCCGAGGAAGAAGGAGTCTTTTGGGAAGATGTTGCCACGATCTACGAAGAGCTCGGAGAAGAAGAGAGAGCCAGAGAAGCCTATAAGAAGTATCTCGAATACTGTCTGAAAGAGGCTGAAAAAGATAATGCTTGGTGGAAACATGTTGCAGAAGCTTATGAGAAGCTTGGGATGACCAAAGAAGCTGAAGAAGCAAGGAAAAATCTAAAGAAGAGAGAAGAATGACGAAGAAGTTAATCAAAAAGGAACTAAAAAAAGTCACAATAAAGTCTTCTCAATTCAGTTCTGTGGTCATCATTTGGTCATTTTTCGAAGAAAACCCAAAAATTCTTAGAGTTATTTTGTCCAAACCACAAATTTCAGCAGAAGTTATTACAGAGGAAACTTACCCTGAGGCTAAAGATGGGATTTGTGATGAAATTGAGAGGACAGTTGAGAAAATTGAAGCTTTTTTGAGAGGTGAGAGAGTTAGCTTTGATCTCGATATTGTTACTCTAGAATTTCTTCCGCCTTTTCAGCGAGAGGTTCTTATCGCCCAATATGGAATTCCGAGGGGGAAAGTAAGCACGTATAAACTCATAGCAAATCATCTTGGAAGAGCTGGAGCAGTAAGAGCAGTGGGAAGGGCTCTTGCAAGAAATCCTTTTCCTCTTATCATTCCATGTCATCGAACCATAAGATCTGATGGTAGCTTGGGAGGTTATGAAGGTGGAGCAGAAATGAAAAAAGCTTTGCTTGAATTAGAAGGAGTTGAGATAAAAGGAAATAGAGCTGTGGTGGAGAAATTCTACTATGAAGATTAAAAACAACTTGTTTATTTCATCGCATCAGCTGGAGAACAGATTTATGAGTAGAATAGATTTCTCGAAAATTGCGACAGAATATGAAAAACTTGCCATCGTTCAAAAATCAGCGTCAGAAATACTGCTGAAACTCTTGAAAAATCAGAGATAATGAGGATGTTTTGGATTTGGGGTGGGGACTGGGCATTTAACGAGAAAGATAAGGAGTCTGACGAATGGAAAAGTTGTGTGAATTGATCCCTCTGAAGGGATGATAAGAGAGGCTATTGAAAAAAGTAAAGGGTTGGACATAATGTACGAGGTTAAAAGTGCAGAGGAAATGGAGTATGAGGTAAGTTTTGATGTCATTTTTTGTAACTCAGCTTTCCAGTGGTTTAAAGATCCGGAGAAGGCGGATAAAGAACTGCTACAGAGCATTGAGGAGGAATGGAAGAATTGGAATTCAGGCACCTGCGAAGAAAATATATACCCCAATTTTATAGAAGCTATCGAAATGGTGGAGAGAGATAAGAGAACGAAAGAAATATTTTCTCATTTTAAGGAACCGTGGTTCTTCCTTGAAACCGCAGAAGAATATAAATCTCTACTTGAAAAATGTGGTTTTAAAGTTGTTTTTTAAAATTGAAACGATCGTAACAGAACACACGCCGAAGAGATATTTAAGATATTTTCTTTAGGTGCAATAGCTGGGTATCTGAACCAAGAATACTACGATATGGAGCTGACAGAAGACTACATCTTGGCATTCAAAGAAATCGTGAAAAAAAAGCATTTAAACATCAATTAGATGAAAATGGAACACTAAAATTAAAGTTCAATCGGATATTCCTAGTAGCGATAAAAGAATGATGATACTGAGTGATTTAATCGCATTGTCTTCTAAAGTCCTTATCAAAGGAATAAAAAACTTTGGACATTCCCTAGAACGTCAATAGTAACATTTAAATTCGAGAATTACATTTGAAACACTGAAGTGGCGGGAGAGATCCCGCTGGGATGTGGCCATTTTGGCTGAACCGTAAAACTGCGGATGGTGAGTGGGGTGAAGTCAGTATATAATTTCATAGGAGAACTCTGGAAGAGACCCTCAGAAGAACCGTTGAGAGAGATTCTATGGGAACGCTATATTCAGTGGAGGAGAGATCCACCAGTTGTTCGAGTTGAGAGACCCACGAGAATAGACAGAGCGAGAGCTCTCGGATATAAAGCGAAGCAGGGAATAATAGTTGTGAGAGTGCGTGTGAGAAGGGGCGGAGCTAGAAAATCGAGGTTCAGAAAGGGTAGAAGAACGGTGAGAATGGGAGTTAATAAGATAACGAGAGGAAAAAGTCTGAAAAGAATTGCAGAAGAGAGGGCAGCACGGAGATTTCCAAATCTAGAAGTTTTGAACTCATACTACGTGGGAGAAGATGGAAGATACAAGTGGTTTGAAGTCATCCTAGTGGATCCATATCACCCAGTAATAAAGAGCGACAAGAATCTTAATTGGATTTGCCATCCTTCTCATAAAGGAAGGGTTTTCAGAGGGAAGACTTCTGAAGGAAGGAAGAACAGAGGTATGAGAAAAAGAAAGGGTAGAGGGAGAGAAAAGAACTTTCCGAGTATAAGAGCTCACAAGGGTCGAGGGAAGTGATCCGCTTCCTGAAGTTTCGAGCTCTTGCACACGTCACCGAAGATGATGATCTCGTGGAAAGTATTTTTCTCTCTTTACTTCCCTCGAAAACACAAGTGAAAAAGTTCAGAACCAAAGGGCATTTTGGAAATCCCATAGTTTATTTTGAAGCCACCGTAGAAAAGAAATGTGAAGAACATCTGGTAGACCTCCTACTGAAACTTGAAGAAGAGGATTTAAAAGAGCTTGAGAGAACTCTTGAAATGAGAACAGACGACAGTGGAAATGTATATCTTAGATTTGATAAACAATATGCGGTGCACTCAAGATTGAAACTTACGGAGTCTTCAGATGCTATTATGATGATTGTAAAGTTCGTCACTTATCCTCTTAAGAGAGAGAAAGTGATAGAGGAGATGAGGGAGAAAATTGAAAAGGCGAGATTTCTACGATCTGGGAATTCGATGCAGGGATGAAAGAGTTAAGAGTTTCGCTTTTGAGCTTGGGTTCAAAGATATCTGGATTTTTAGCGAACCCGATAATTTTGAGGGTGGCCCATTACTCTTAAATCCCTTAAATCGAAAGGAGTTTAAAAAGTTGATAGCAAAATATCATTCTAAAGCCTCAATAATAGCAATCCTCTCTTCAAATATGAAAAATGATAGAGCTTTTATAAGGAATGATTTTGTCCACATTCTCTACGGAGCTCATAGATACAGATTTGATAGAAGTTTCGTTAGAGATATCGAGGAGAATAATATAGCTGTTCTTTTCGATCTTTCAACTCTTCTGGAAAAAGGGCGACAGAGGAGTGTCTCTATTTATAGGATGAGACATAATTATTTTCTTCTCAAAAAGAGGGATATTCCCATTCTTCTTTCAAGTGGTGCTAAAAACATCTTTTCGATGAGACCTCCAGATGAAATGATTGCCATGGCGTCTCTTTTCGATATGGAAGAAGATGACGCTTTAAGAGCTCTCTCTGATGATGCAGAGAGAATTAGAAAAAGAACTTCTCCAAATTATATTAGAGAGGGAGTAGAAGTGGTGGAGAAAGGGTATGAAAGATGAAAGATTTAGGTATCTGGCTGTTAAAATCCACTCGGAAAAAGAAATTAGAAAGGAAGAATTTGTAAAAGAGATGTGGAGCTCGGCTTACTCTCTTCTCGGAGATTTGGGTGTGAGCAAGATGAATTTGAGGGTTGTTCGTTATGACTATCCTTTTGCCGTTATCAGATGTTCTCATAAGTCTGTGAAGATGCTTTCTGCTGTTCTCGGGTGTATGAAAGAGGTGGATGAAAAAGAGATCTGTGTTCAGATTCTCGGAATATCCGGGACAATAAAGACTGCTACAGAAAAGTTTATACAAAAAAGGTTATTAGAATAAGGTAGCGCTGAATTCATATGAGTTCTCAAGTTTTGGAGTGTGAGAAAAATGCATGTGGCACCTCAAATGGGATACGACAGAGCGATAACGGTCTTCAGTCCGGATGGAAGGCTCTTTCAGGTAGAGTATGCACGAGAAGCGGTTAAGAGAGGAACTCCTGCAATAGGAATAAACACAAAAGAGGGAGTAATTCTTCTTGTGGATAAAAGAGTGACCTCAAGACTTCTCGAACCGAGTTCAATTGAGAAAATCTATCAGATTGATGAACACATAGGGGTTGCAACTTCAGGACTTGTTGCAGACGCAAGAACTCTTGTTGATAGAGCTAGAATAGAAGCGATGATTAATAGAATAGTTTATGATGAGCCTATAGAAGTTGAAACTCTTGCAAAGAAGATATGTGATTTTAAACAGCAGTTCACTCAATATGGAGGAGTAAGACCATTCGGAACCTCCTTGCTAATAGCGGGGGTGGACACCAAGAGTAGACTTTATGAGACCGATCCCAGCGGAGCTCTATTGGGTTATAAGGCAACAGCCATTGGTGCGAATAGAAATGTTGTCATGGAACTTCTTGAAGAGAGGTATCGGGAGGATATGACTCTAGAGGAGGCGATACTTCTCGGAGTTGAAGCTCTCGTAAAAGCCACGGAAGGTGAAGCTTCTGTGGAGACTATCGAGATTGGATACATAACTGTGGAAGAAAAAAAGCTGAAAAAAGTAGAGAAAGAGAAGATTGCGGAGTATTTGAGAAGGGTGAAGAAGGAGTGAGCTTTTCGTATGGTGAAACTTGAAGATGCGGTGATTGCGAGATTGAGAACCCATGGAAAAACATTTGAAGTACTTGTTGATCCAGAGCTTGCGTTTAAGCTTAGGCAAGGTGAGAGCGATATAAATCTAGAGGATCTCTTAGCAGTTGAAGAGGTATTTACTGATGCTTCTAAAGGAGAGAGAGCGTCAGAAGAAGATCTAAATACAATTTTCGGTACAAAAGACGCTTTGGAGGTTGCAAAGAAAATTATAGAAAAAGGAGACATCCAAATAACTGCGGAGCAGAGAAGAAGAATGATTGAAGAGAGAAGAAGACAAGTAGTGACAATAATATCGAGAAACGCCATAAACCCGCAAACCGGAGCACCGCATCCACCTGCAAGAATAGAGAAGGCAATGGAAGAGGCTGGAGTTCACATAGATCTGCATAAAAGTCTTGATGAGCTTGTTAATGAAGTTCTCAAAGCGATAAGACCGATAATCCCAATAAGGTTTGAAGAGATCAAAATAGCCTTTAAGGTACCCCCGCAGTATGTTGGGAAGTGCATTGGTACTTTAAGAAATTTTGGGGAGATAGAGAGAGAGGAATGGGGCTCAGACGGTTCGTGGATGGCGATAATAAGGATGCCTGCAGGTCTACAGAACGAGTTCTATGAGACGCTAAATAAATTAACGCATGGAGAAGGGGAGACCAGACTTCTGAAATGAGGGATGAAAAATGGGAAGGGAAATAGTCATTCCCGGAGATTTGCTTTCAAATGATAGGAGAAAAGCTGGAGAGGGGACTTATGTAGAGAGGGGCAAAGTTTATGCGTCAATTTATGGTATTCTTGATAAAAGGGATAAGATTAGAGTTATTCCTCTTGCCGGAAGATACATTCCCTCTCCAGGAGATGTAGTGATAGGTAATATCATAGAAGTGGGTTTTGCTTTCTGGAAGGTGGAAATAAACTCACCATATGAAGGGGTTCTTAACGTTACAGAAGTCAACAGGAAGATAGATCTGAATAAAATCGACGAGTTTCTAAATGTAGGAGATATGATAATCGGAAGAGTTAAGAAAATAGATCCTGCAATGAGAGTTGAACTTACTTTGAAAGGAGAGAAATTCTTTGGCAAGATAAAAGATGGAAGAGTTATCGAAATAGCTCATACAAGAGTTCCTAGAGTCATTGGAAGAGGTGGCTCGATGATCTCCTTGTTGAAAAAGGAGACCGGATGCTCGATTTACGTAGGTCAAAACGGAAGAATCTGGATTAAAGGAGATGAAAATAGTATGGATATTCTTGCAAGTGCAATTGCGCTTATAGAGAGAGAAGCTCATACAATAGGATTGACTGAAAAAGTTGAGGCGCTGATAAAGAGTGAAAAGGAGAAATTGCGTGGTGGTGAAAGTGCTACAAAAGCCTGAGAGATTAATTGTAGACGGAAAAAGACTGGACGGGAGAGCATTTGATGAGCTCAGACCGGTAAAGATAGTTGTGGGACCGCTTCACAGAGCAGATGGTTCATGCTACATAGAACATGGAAAGAATAAAGTTATGGCTGCAGTCTACGGGCCGAGAGAGGTTCACCCAAAACATCTTCAAGAAGTGACTCATGCGATAGTGAGGTATCGCTATAATATGGCTCCTTTCAGTGTTGAGGATAGAAAGAGACCCGGACCGGACAGACGAAGTATAGAAATTTCTAAAGTCAGCAGAGAAGCTCTTGAATCAGTGATTCTGAAAGAATATTTTCCCAGATCCACCATAGACATCTTCGTGGAGATTCTTCAAGCTGATGCTGGAACGAGAGTTGCAGCCCTTAATGCAGCTTCTGTTGCTCTTGCAGATGCAGGAATTCCAATGAAAGGACTTGTATCTGCTTGCTCTGTTGGAAAAGTAGACGATACTCTTGTGCTCGACCTCTCCAAAGAAGAGGACAACTATGGTCAAGCGGATATGCCAGTTGCTATAGTTGCAAATACAGGAGAGATTGCTTTTCTTCAGATGGATGGCCATATGACTCAGGAAGAGTTCAGAAAGGCTCTTGAGATGGCGATAGATGGGTGTAAACAGATCTATAAGCTTCAGAGAGAGGCCTTACTGGCCAAATATGGAGGTCTCGAAAATGAATGATAAAATTATTGCAGAGATTAGAAAGGACTACATTTACAACTTAGCAAGGCGAGGAGAAAGGATAGACGGTAGAAGAGCAGACGAATACCGAGATATTAAAATTAAGACAGATGTTATTCAGAAAGCGGAAGGTTCTGCGGAAGTTATGATTGGAAACACCAGAGTTCTAGTTGGTGTGAAGATGCAACCAGGAGAGCCTTTTTCAGATACCCCCAACATGGGAATCATAATCACAAATGTCGAGCAGGTTCCTTTAGCTTCTCCTTCTTTTGAACCTGGTCCACCAGACGAGAATGCAATAGAACTTGCGAGAGTTGTGGATAGAGGGATAAGAGAGTCCAATGCAGTCGATCTCGAGTCTCTATGTATAAAAGAAGGTGAAGAAGTCTGGATGATCTTCATAGACGTTCACGTTCTCGATCATGACGGAAATTTGACTGATGCATCTGCTCTCGGTGCCATAGCTGCGCTCATGACAACAAAGATTCCTAACGAAAGATTCGGTTATGGAGAAGATACTCCTCTAAAGATCCAGAACATTCCGATAGCTGTTACCACAGCAGATTTCGGAACTCAAATATTCGTTGACCCTAATTTAGAAGAAGAACATATTTGCAGTTCAAAAGTAACTATGATATTCGGTTCCTCTGGTGAATTTGCAGGGATTCAAAAGACTGGCTCTGGTAGACTGAACGTTGAAAAAATTTATAATATAGTTGAAATTTCAAGTAAGAAGGCTGAAGAGTTAAGAGAAAAACTCTTAGGGGTTATTGGAAATGGCGACAAAAAGGAGAAAGGGATATAAGACAAGATCGGCTGGAAGGTTTGGAGCGAGATACGGAAGGAAGATCAGAAAGTTAGTTGCGGATATAGAAGAGGAAATGAAAAGACCGCACAAATGTCCACAATGCGCTCATCTAAAAGTCAAGAGAATAAGTACTGCAATATGGCAATGCAGGAAGTGTGGATATACATTTGCAGGCGGAACTTATGTCCCCCAGACTTCTGCAGGAAGAATTTCGGCAAGAGCTGTTCAGAGAAGCTTTGAAGAAGCTGAAACAGAAGAGCAATGACTTCATACCCTCACTCAGCTGAGATCGAAGTTGAGACTCCGAATGCAGAGAGGGTATATTGGATTCTCCACCCAGAAGTCAATGAAGAGATCTCGGAAAGATCTACAGTTGAACTTTTCTACGAGGGTAATAAATTGAGAATCCTCATAAAATCTCGTGATTTGGTCTCTTTGAGAGCTTCATTCAACACCTGGGGGAGATTGCTCAACATAGCACTTCAAATCTTGGAAGAATAGTATTTATCTAAGAAAAAGGAAAAATGTAAGAGAGGTGTTTAAAATGGCTACAAAAGAAATCTCTCCAGAATTACAACACAAGCTTCAACAGCTTCAGCAAATATATAATCAGCTTCAAGCACTAATCTCTCAGAAGACGCAAATAGAGATGATGGTCAGAGAAATTGACGTTGCACTGAAAGAACTCGAAGAGTTGAAAGATGATGCAGAGGTTTATAAGAATCTCGGGAGTCTTCTTGTGAAAGTAGAAAAAGGAAAGGTTCAGGAAGAGCTTAAAGAACGAAAGGAGGATCTTGAAGTTAGAGTAAGGACTCTCGAGAGACAGGAGAAAAAGCTTCATGAAAGATACAAAACTCTAGAGAATCAAATAAGAAGCTCTATGGGTCTCGGAACTCCTGCCGGAGGTTAGTTAACCTTCTTCAGCTCCGAAAATCTCAAATTCTTTATTCTTTTTGAGAATGACAACATAGTCTGCTGCATTTCTTAAAGCATGTGACAAACCTTCTTCAGCTCCGAAAACTATCGTTGTTTTTCCATGTTCTCTGGCTTTAAGAACCAGAGGCTTGAAGTCTGTATCTCGGGTTACTAGGGCAATAGTGTCTATATTATCATTGTAAATCATTTCCATTCCAGCAATTGCCATTGGGACATCTACGTCGCTTGTTGAAATTATTACTTCGAATCCTTGATTTTCAACTGCTTGAAGAAGCTTTTCTGGAGCAAACTGATTCAAAAATACCTTTCCTACTCTTATATCTCCAAAGTCTCTAAGCATTTCTTTTATCTCACCGAGATCTACTTCGAATTCTTTTCTCAGCATATTTGGTCCATCAACTAGGAGAGCAATTCTTCTTCTTTTTCTACCCCTCTTTTTCCCAAAATAACTTCTAATACTCGCTAACCTATCCTTCAAAGATCCAGCCACTTCTTTTGCCGCAGCCATCCTCAGAAATTCTTTTGGAGTTCTAAGAATTTATTTTTTGTGTTCTGCACACTCTTTGAAATATGGTATGATCTCTTTTTCGAACCATGAAATCGTTTCTTCGAAGTTCGGAAGAGTTGGTAATGCAACGAATAGATTCACTCCAGCTTTAACGTACCTCTCAATCTTCTCTATAGCCTCTTCAGGAGTTCCGCCAACAGTTACAGCTTCAACAGCTTCATCGGGAACTTTTTCAGAAAGTTCCTGCAGTTTCTCAATTTCTTTACCTTCGAAAGACATATTCCAGAGGTCAAAAGCCTCTTTTGCGAGCTCTTCGTATCCTAAATTTTTAAGTAGTCTGTTTCTCAGAAGAAGAGTAAGTTTTGTTCTCGGTGTGAGGATTTCCTTCGCTTTGTCACCATCCTTTGAGACGCTCGTAAATATTATTGCTCCTCCTATTAACTCTTCAGGATTTCTTCCTGCTCTTTTAGCATGCTCTTTTATGCTTTCAAAGCTCTTTTTGTAGGTTTTTGGAGATTCTATCCAAGGTAGCCATCCGTCTGCGAGCTCACCTATAAGTTTCCTCATTTTTGGACCGTAGCCACCTACAAGAATTGATACCTTTTTCAGAGGTTTTATCCCCATATACGCATTTCTCAACTTGAAATATTTTCCATCAAAAAAAGCTGGGCTCTCAGCTTCAGACTCCCATAGTGTTTTTATCACATGAATTCCTTCTCTGAGTCTTCTTACGGGATTATCCCACCTAACATCAGGAATGGGATCGAGATGAAACGCTTCTCCAGCTCCAAGGGCTAATACTGCTCTCCCTCCAGTTAATTGATCTAGAGTTGAGATTATGTGTGCCACTGTTGCTGGGTGTCTTCTCAGAACATCTGAAACTCCGGGCATGAGCTTTATTTTCTCAGTCTTCATTCCTATCGCAGTTAAGAGTGTATAGACGTCCCACGGATGACCTTTGAATACCTTTTCATCAACGGGATGAAAAAGATGGTCTGGGAGTGAGAGCAGATCAAAGCCTGCTTTTTCGGCCAAAATTCCATACTTAAGGGTTTTGGGAATGTCTCCATAAGTTATTATATGGCAACCAAACTCTAGACGCATAAAAGATAATGATAAATTAGAAAAAATATAATCTTATCGGAGTTTATAAATCAAAAAATCTAACAGCCGTTTTGAGAGTTATCTTACTCACCTCATCCTCTTTAATCTTTTTCAACTTTGCAATCTTTTCAATTGCATCAAGAACGTAGATAGGTTCATTTCTCCTCCTTCTTGGCGACAGAAAAGGGCTGTCTGTCTCCACAACAAATCCTCTTCCAAGTTCTCTCACGATCTCTTCATGCTTCTTCGAAAAGCAAACCAAAGTGGAAATGGAGATGAGATGCCCCTTATCTGCGATCTCCTTTGCAAGTTCTGGAGAACCACTGTAACAATGAAACATTGCTCTAATACCTTCAGGGAGCATCTCAAAGGCTTCTCTCTCCGCATTTCTTGCATGAATCACAATTGGTTTATCGAGTTTCTCTGCAAGTTTCAAGAACTTCCAGAAAACATCTCTTTGAATCTCTCTCTTTCTCTCGTTTCTCTCTCTATAGAAGTCCAGCCCGATCTCTCCTATCGCTACTAACTCTTCCACATGCTTCTCGATAAACTCCAAGTTCTTCTCAACAGCTCTCAGGTCTCTTAGATCGTTAGGTGATTGTCCTAAGGTTATCCAAATTCCTTCGAGGTCTCTGAAGAGTGATAGGCATCTTCGGTTGCTCTGAAGATCTATTCCCGAATTTATCATGAGAACTCCCCTATCCAAAGCTCTCCGTATAACTTCTTCTCGATCTCTATTGAAAGAGTCAAAATCCAGATGACAATGGACATCAATCACTCTTCTTTTCATCTCTCATCATCAACCTGTTAATTGCATTGATCATTGCTTCTACAGATGCCATCACGATGTCTTCATGGGCACTTCTTGCTGTGGATATTCTTCCTTTGTCATCTTCTATTCCTATGACGACTTCTCCAAGTGCATCCGATCCTCCTGTAATCGCCTCAATTCTGAAATCTCTTAGTTTTATATCCATTTGATCTCTTAGAATGCTCCTCACCGCCTTAACTGCAGCGTCTACAGGCCCAACTCCTATTTCTGCACCTCTCCTCTCCTCACCTTTGATTTTTGCTCGAATAACTGCAGTTGGAGTTATTCTATTACCCGTCATTACTGAGAGCTCCTCAAGCACAAATGGTCTCTCGTCTCTTCTCATTTCGCAGGTAATTTCAGCAATAGCTATTAGATCTGCATCCGTGACATGTTTTCCTTTGGAAGCCAATTCCTTTACTTTCCTCATTATCTCATTTAGCTCCTCTTCACTTGGATAAATTCCATATTCGCTGAGAATAGCTTTTATTCCATGTCTTCCAGCATGCTTTCCTGCCACGATTCTTCTCCTGTGTCCTACCATTTCAGGTGTCATGACGCCGGGCTCGAAGGTCTCGTAGTTCTGAAGAACTCCGTGTGAATGAATTCCACTTTCATGTGAAAAGGCGTTCTCTCCGACAATTGGTGTTGTGGGAGGGAGTCTTATCCCGCTGTATCTCTCCACAAGCTTCGAGGTTTCGTAGAGGAGCTCCGTTTTTATATTCATCTTTGCTCCGAAAATCGATTGAAGAATCATAACGGTTTGAGCAAGATCTGCATTTCCAGCTCTCTCCCCTATTCCATTCACTGTTACTTGAACTTCTCGGGCTCCTGCAAGGACTCCTGAAATTGTATTGGCAACTGCAAGGCCAAAGTCATTATGACAGTGTACGTCAACCATTTCTGCAACCTCTCTGACCTCTCTCACAAGTTCGAACATATGGAAAGGTGTAGAAATTCCGACTGTATCGGGGACGTTCACAATATCCGCTTTCGCTTCGATGACCCTAGAATAAATCTCCTTTAAGTAATTCATCTCAGTCCTTGTCGCATCCATTGCAGAGAACATACATGCGACGCCGTGATCCTTAACATATTCCACAGCTTCTACCGCTTCTTTTGAGACTTCTTCTCTGCTCTTCTTCAACACATGCCTCAGTTGAACATCTGAAGTTGAAACGAACACATGGATCATATCAACATCGACTTCCAGACATGCATCTATATCCTCTTTGACAATTCTAGCAAGACCACAGACTTTGGCTTTTGGTCTCTCTTCAACAATCTTCTTCACCATCTCTTTTTCCCATTCTGACGAAGCTGGGAAACCTGCTTCTATCACATCAACCCCAAGGGCATCGAGCTGTCTAGCTATCGAAAGCTTCTCGTCAACTGTAAAAGAGACCCCAGGAGTTTGCTCGCCATCTCTCAGTGTTGTGTCAAAAATGAAAATTCTCTCACCACGAATTTCGGTGTAAAAGACGATCCCTCACCATTTTTATCACTCCGAGTGATGGATGGAGAAACTCAGATATAAATCTTTGGCTTCTGTATTTTCATTTGGGTATCTAAAGCAGAAATCAGTTTTCGAAATGATTTTCTTCTTGAAAATCAAAGAATCATTCGGTAAAAATGTATCTCCCTCTCTATCAGAGATGGATAAGCGTCTTCAGAGAAGGTGAGAGCTGGAGATGTCTCAGATGTGGTGAGTGTTGCAGAAGATATGCAGTTGAACTTCATGAAGGGGAGGTTGAAAGATTTCAAAGAGATGAAGTTGAAATTTTAGATAATGGGAGGAGGAGAATAAAAAGAAGATTTGATGGTTTTTGTATATTTTACGATGAAAAAAAGAGAATTTGCAGGATTTACGAAAATAGACCAGATTCATGCAGAATATTTCCTTTTTCTATTCTGAGAAAAGAGGTTGCAGAAAAAATGGGCATCAACTTTGATGATAGAGATATCGTAGAGCATAGAGGGAAGTTCTTCATCATAATCTACGATGAGGCCTGCCTTGGGATTGGAAAAGGAGAAAAACAGGATAGAAAGAAGATTGTTGAAGAGTGCTATAATGTGGCACTGAAGTTTGGATTTAAATTCTAATACTTTTCGGAAGAATTTCAAAAATTAGTCTCTCCGCCCATTTCAATTTTTTCCTTTTAAGCTCTCCAACGTTTTTATCCTCGAAATCAAAACCGACGAGGATGATGGAAGAAGCACCCATTTCTACTGCAATAAATACACAACGATCTCCATCTGTAAACCCTCCAAAGTTGTGAACATTGTAAAGAGGAGTTGATTGAGTTGTTCCAACAATTCTTTTAAATCTCTTTACATACTCAAGAATTCTTCCAATATTGTCTCCATGGGCGTGAATAACCATAAGCGCTCCATTTGCATTTGCTTTTTCTAAGTCCTCTATCTTTCCGTCGAGATCGCTTACGACGATATCTGGAAGGAGTCCCAAACGAAGGAGGGTGCTCGTTGTTCCGTCTGCACTCATGAGGACGTCCCAGCTAAGATCTTTCAAATCTTCTGGAGATAAAGCTTTTCCGCAAATAACTACTGCTCTTCCTTCAATCAACTCTTTAAGCTCTTCTATAGCATCTTCCCCCATTTCCCTTAAAATCATTGAAAGAGTTTCAGCAGAGAGTTCGTCCTTCTCTCTACTGAAGTTGAAATCTTTCAAAATTTCCTCGTAATATGGCTCCCATTCTGGAAACTTCATCTCATCCCTTCGAAATGGCTATTTTAACTTTCACTCCCTCGATATCCCACTCTTCTAAGAATTCACCTGCCACTTCTCCGAAGTTCAACTCTTTTGAGCGAGTTTCATTCTTTATAAACTCCTCATGCCTCCTCACAAGCTCTTCAACTCTTCCATCTCCTATCTTTATGGAGGTTAGTATTATTTCATTCACTTCAAGTTGCATTCTCTTTCTCATTTCCTGAATTCTTCTGATGATTTCTTTCGCATATCCTTCTGATTCGATATCTTCATCCAGTTCTGCGTCGAGATAGATCTCTCCTTTTGAAAATTTCCCTCTTACAAGATTTTCAGGGAGGATTCTCTCAATTGAGAACATCTCTGGAGTTATTTTGTAGCCATCAATCTCCAGTATTTCTTTGTCTTTCACGTCTTCATAGTTGAGTCTCCTTATGATTTCTGCAACTTCTCTAGATTTATCTTTGAATTTGGGCCCTATAACATCAAACTTTGGAGAGGGTTTGTATTTCAACTCTCTTTCAAGTTCATCTTTCAACTTCAATTCCACTTTCTTGGAGTTTGTCTGAGTGGAGATAATCGAAACTAGTTTTTCAAGATTCTTCAACGTATTTTCATCACTCACGATCAAAATCCTCTTCACTGGCCATCTGAGTTTTCTCTTTATCTTCTGTCTTAGATTTGAGCTCTCTTCTACGATCTCTCTGGCTAGTTCCATCATTTTTTCAAGCTCTTCATCGATGTATCTGCTCTCCCTAGGCCACTCACACATGTGAATCGAGGGTGGATCATCTTTCCTTCTTATGTTCTGAAAGATGATTTCAGTTACGTGAGGTGCGAAAGGAGCAAGGACAAGAGCAACCTTTCTAATAACATAATAAAGAACATTATAAGCAGCCAATTTGTCGGGATCGTCCTTCTCTATCCACGTCCTAGGTCTCACAAGCTGGATATACCATCTACTGAGGTCTTCTGTTATGAAGTGAAAAATACTTCTCAGAGCTTTGTGGAGCTCATAACCTCTCATGAATTCTTCAACTTTCTTCGCTGTGGAGTCAACTCTCGAGAGAATCCATTTGTCCTCTATCCTCAAGTGATTCTTAATCTTTTCCATATCCCAATCCTCTGGCTTGAAGTCGTCGAGAATCATATAGGGAAGAGGAAACCTATAGACATTCCAGAAGATGTTAAATGTTCTATAGACATTAACAAGTTCTTCCCAGTTGAATCTGAGATCATCCCAAGGAGCACTCGAAGAGAGAACGTAAGCTCTAAGAACGTCGGCCCCGTATTTCGAAATGACCTCCTCAGGAGATACATAGTTGCCGAGAGATTTACTCATTTTCCTTCCTTCGTCATCCAGAGTAAATCCATGCATAAGAACTGATTTGTAGGGGGCTTTTCCAAAAGCTACCATTGAAGCTCCAAGCTGGGAATAGAACCAGCCTCTGGTTTGATCGTGGCCCTCTGTAATGAAGTCCGCAGGCCATAGCCTTTCGAATCTATTCTTTTCCTTTGGAAATCTTAGAGTCGCCCAAGAGGCTACAGCAGAATCGAACCAAACATCAAAGACGTCCTCGACTCTCTTCATTAGCTCTCCACACTCACACTCCACGTGGATCTCATCCACGTAGGGTCTGTGAAGTTCCACATCTTCAACTTTCTCAATTGCATTCTCAAGAAGCTCTTTTTTGCTTCCGAAAACCTTTATTTTTCCGCAATTTTTGCACTCCCATATTGGTATCGGAACGCCCCAGTATCTTTGTCTTGAGATGCACCAATCATGAGCATTCTCTATCCAGTCTTTGAATCTTGATTCTCCTGCCCAAGGAGGATACCACTTCACCTTCTTTATCTCTTCAAGCATCTTCTCCTTAAGCTGAGATATCTTCAGAAACCACTGGACAGTTGCCATGTAAATTATCGGATTTTTACATCTCCAGCAATGACCGTATCTGTGGATAATTTTTGAATCATGAAGAAGGAGTCCTTTTTTTCGGAGGTCTTCTGTGATCAATGGATTGCTCTCTCTAATACTTTTTCCTGAATACTTTCCTGCCTTTTCGATGTAGACACCTCTTTCATCCAGAAGATTCAAAACTTCGAGATTGTGCCTCTTTCCAAGCTCAAAGTCCTCTTGACCGTAAGCTGGAGCACAGTGCACACATCCTGTCCTCTCAGCAGTCACAAAATCAGCAACGTAAACCCTATGATCGAAGTTCTTTTGAATCGGAATCTCCTCACTCAGGGGATGTTCATAACTCAGACCTTCGAGATCCTCACCAAGCATTGTTTCGACAATTTCCCACTCCTCATAACCTCCGAGTGAAAGAACTTCATCAATAAGAGTTGAAGCAAGAATGAGATATTCTTCTTCTCCTCCCTTCTTCGCTCTCACTTTTGCGTATTCTAGAGATGGATGAACTGCAACCGCAAGATTTCCGGGAATAGTCCACGGAGTTGTAGTCCAAATAACAAGATATGTTCTCTCCTCACCTTTAATCGGGAACTTCACATAGATTGAAGGGTCTTCTTCATCCCAGTATTCAACTTCAGAATCAGCAATTGCTGTTTCGCATCTTGGGCACCAGTTAACAACTCTTAGCCCCCTCTCAAGAAGCCCCTTTTTGTGAGCCTCTTTAAGAGTCCACCAAACCGCCTCAATATACTCATCTGTGATCGTCATGTAAGGATCGTCCCATCTCATCCAGACTCCTAGACTCTTAAACTGCTCCGTCATCCTATCCTTCTGTTCAATCGCAAATTTTTTGCATGTCTCAACGAACTTTTCTACTCCATACTCTTCTATCTCTTTCTTACTCTTGAAATTCAGAACGTTCTCTACTTTAACTTCTATTGGCAATCCGTGCATATCCCACCCGGGACGATCCTCAACTTTATATTTCTTCATTGTCAGAAAACGGAGAATAGAATCTTTAATGACTTTATTCCATGCAGTTCCAAGATGAATTTCTCCCGTGGTATAAGGAGGACCATCAACAAAAAAGAACTCCTTTTCTTTCCTCCTCAAATCTCTTGTTCTCTCATAGATCTTCTCTCTCTTCCAAAATTCCTGCACTTCTTTTTCTATTTCTCTTGGATTGTACTGTGGTTTCACGTCTTTGAACATCTTCCGTCCTCCTCTTGAAAACTCCTTCATTCCATATTTCTTCACTCTTTTAATATTTTTCTCCTTCACATATCAGATTCACAAAATCTAACATCACAACTCCTGGAGAAGTTTTTATTAACCTCATCCTCAATTTACCTCATGATGACCTCTGAAATATGGGTGGAAAAATACAGACCAAGGAATCTGGATGAAGTTGTTGATCAAAGACACGTTGTAAATCACTTGAAATCTTATGTCAAATCGAGAACTCTTCCGCATCTTCTATTTTCGGGACCTCCTGGAACCGGAAAGACTGCATGTGCCATTGCCCTTTCTCGGGAGCTTTTTGGAGAGAATTGGAAATCAAATTTCATAGAATTGAATGCGAGTGATGAGAGGGGGATTGATGTTGTTAGAAATCGAATCAAAAACTTTGCTCGATTGGCCCCTATAGGAGGGGCAGAATTCAAGATAATCTTTCTTGATGAAGCAGATGCATTAACGCCTGATGCCCAATCCGCTTTAAGAAGGACGATGGAGATGTACTCATCAAACTGCAGATTTATCCTCTCGTGCAATTATTCTTCGAAAATTATAGAGCCAATCCAATCTAGATGTGCAGTTTACAGATTCTCTCCACTTCCTGATGAAGAGATGAGAAAAAGACTTCTTTTCATTGCTGAAAATGAAAACGTTAATATAACTGAAGATGGGTTGGAGGCAATCGTTTACATCTCCAACGGAGATATGAGGAGAGCCATAAACGTTCTTCAAGCGTGTGCATCACTCGGAACAGAAGTGAATAGTGAGGTTGTTCACAGAATCGCCTCATTTGCGAGGCCTGAAGAGATTTTAGAGCTTGTTGATACAGCTCTTCAAGGAGACTTCTCAAAGGCGAGGAATAAACTTGAGGAAATACTGCTTGAATACGGTCTTTCTGGAAGCGACCTGATCTCTCAGCTTTACCGCGAGCTTATCAGAAGGTCAATAGATGATGAAATGATGATAGAGATTATAGATGCACTCGGAGAGATAGATTTTCGAATAACAGAGGGAGCTAATGAGTTCATCCAACTCAATGCGTTTCTTGCTCGGCTTTGCTCGATGAAGAAAAAAGAAGCTCCATAACCTCCTCTTTCAAATCTTTCACATCACAGTATTTTGATGCGACCAACAGTGCTGCGACTTCTGGTATGATCAAATTACGAAATTCCTCCATTTTCCTCTTTATTTCTCTTTCAACTTCTTCTCTGCTCATTCCTGAGTTCTCCATAATTCTCTCCTTTATTTTTTCAATAAGTGATCTCTCTTTCCATATTTCTTCGCTGGGCGTAAAACCAAAAGGAATTGATATCGAAGAGACTTTGAATTTCGGATAAACTTTATCTCCATCTATCTTAACCAAATTGTTTCTTTTTGCCATGTACAAAATTTTTTTAGCATCTTCAGGAGAGAACCACTTTAAATCAAAAGATAAAGCAAATATAAACTCTCTGACGGTTATTTCTTCTTTTCCTCGTATTTTGAAAACTTGAGCAATTGTATATTGCAACTCCTTCACAGAGATTCAAGTGAATTATCAGAATATTTAATTCTATCTATCAATCCCAAAAATGATGATAGAGCGCAAACTTTCTTTCTTCATTGACGATCTCTCTCAGAAAGTCAATCTCATCTCGGAAATATTTTCTTAAAATCCTCACTGCAGTTCTCGCTCCTATACCTCTTCCTGCAAGAACCATAGCACCTTTATTTCCATACACATTTAGAATCTTTGCTATAGTCTGTAGTCTTTCAAATTCCTCTCTAGGCTTCTTCTTTTTCACCACTTCCAGTTTATCTCTTTCGTATAACTTTAGCATGGTTATCATGCTTGATCCACAGATAGGACATTTTTCTCTCCGAATTTCTTGAACTCTCTTGCTTATGTTCCATTTCCCACAGGAGAGGCATGCAAGTATTACTTTCTCACTTAAGATTCTATTTTTCACAGCTTCGAGTACAGATTGCTCACTTCTTGGAGGTATCAAAAGACCAAATTCGCCATAATATCCCGTGGAAGTCAATGGAAGTGGCTCAGAGACTTTTATTTTAATGAGGCCTCTTTTCACATCCTCAATCAATCTCTTAAGATTATCAAGCTCGATTCTTTCATGAAATATCTCTCTTAAAGTCTCTTTATAAACTGGAGTCTCTTTATAAGCTTCTATGAAAGAAGAAATGCTCATTTTTCCGTATTCCATATCTTTCCTTATCAATCCGAATCTTCTGGCAACATGCATGAACCTCCATCTGAAAAGTGTTGTATTTTTAAGAACAATCTCCAAAATTCCCTCGATATAGTTGGGATTCAATTCCTCTATCAGCCTTACAACCTCTTCTGCTTTCACTCTCCTCGGAGGGACAAGAATGACTCTATATGGATCAATCTCTATTCCCACACTTCCACCAAGCTTTGAAGACAGTAAAGAGCTGAGACTCCAAGCAAAAGCGGTATTGAGTTTGTGGCCTCCACAGATGTTCACTACGATGTTCTCTCCGTCTTCGACTATTATCTCTTTCTCAGAAGGAATCGGCAACTCTCTTTCCAAGTGCTTTTCAAGAACTTTCAAAACTTCTTCAAGCGCTTCTTTTTCAACCGGATACTTCTTGAGTATTTTTTCCATCCCTCTCAAAAGCTCTCTTCTCAGAACTCCAACCTCTCTCGAAACTTCAAAGGGAACTGGTATCTCTTCTCCGACCCAACTTGGTATCTCAGCAATTTTGGAGTGAAGCGGTTCAACTTCAACTCTTTCCCCTATTCTCACAATCTTCCACGTCTCACCTTTTGTTATGAAGGCATCTCCTTCTTTCAGATTTACAACAAAAGACTCATCCAGATATCCTATGACCCTCCTCGTTGAAAGATCGAGAATCTCAAACCTCCTCTCATCTGGAATCATCGAAAGATTTTCGTGATGATAAATTTTCAACTTTCTTCTCTTCAGGAGATTGTTCTCTCTTTTCGAAATCAAAGAAGCTTCTTCTAAAATCTCACAAATATTAATGAGGTCTTCTTTTGAGACCTCCCTGAACGGATATGCCCTTCTCACAATTCTTAGAAGTCTATCTATCGAAATTTTTCCATACTCGTTGACAATTGATGCTATTTGATTTGCAAGGACATCAAAAGCTTTCTCATGAATCTTTATTGCTTCTACACGCTTCTCTAAAGCTCTTTTAGCTATTACAGCAGATTCGAGAATTTCATCTGGTGTAAGCGCTATAATGAAACCTTTCGAAACTTCTGAATATCTGTGACCTGATCTTCCAACTCTCTGGATGAGTCGAGAGACCTCTCTGGGCGATCCAAACTGGATAACGGTGTCCACGGAACCGATGTCTATCCCAAGCTCCATTGAAGACGTGCATATCATCGCTTTTATTTCTCCTTTTTTGAAGGTCTCTTCGACTTCTACTCTCGTTTGTCTAGAGAGAGACCCATGATGAACTGCAACAGAAATTCCGAGTTGTTTCATCCTAGATCCAAGAAGTTCTGCAGTCTGACGGGTATTCACAAAAATTAATGTTGACTTACTCTTTTCCATTATTTCTCGGATTTCTCGAATTGCAGAAGCAATTTCTGGAGATGTTCCGATGCTTTCAGCGTTTTCTAAATCCTCATTTTTTATTTCTGGAGTTAAAACTTTTAATTCAAATGGTTTCTCGTAAAAAGCGTTTATGACGTCTCCTTCTCTATCTACTCCAAAAAGAAAGTTTGAGATCTCTTTGGGGTTGCCGACCGTTGCTGAGAGTCCAATCCTCTGAAATTCTCCAGAAATTTCAACAAGCCTCTCTAGCGCAATACTTAGTTGAGAACCTCTTTTCGAAGATGCCAATTCGTGAACTTCATCTACGATGACCCACCTGACATTTTTCAGATGTCGTCTCATTTTTTTGTTTACCAAAATTGCCTGAAAGGTTTCTGGTGTTGTGATGAGAATATCTGGAGGTCTCTCAACTTGTCTTTTCCTCTCATTTTGAGGTGTATCTCCATGTCTTACAGAAACAGTAAATCTGAGCTCCTCACACCAAAACTTCAATCTTCGTAACATATCCCGATTAAGAGCTCTGAGAGGGGTAATGTAAATGAGAGAGATTGGATCTCCTTTTATCTCTACCATTTTACTGAGAATTGGAAGAATTGCAGCTTCGGTTTTACCACTTCCAGTTGGCGCAATAAGCAGAACATGCTTCCCTTGGAGAATTCTCTCTATAGCAAATTTCTGTGGTTCTGTAGGAAATTGGAAGCCAGCTTTGGAGAGAGCCCTTCGAACCTCAGAATTGAGGAGTTCAAATACCATCTTTAAATCCCCCTGCAACTACTTTAATTCCGTCCATTAGGTATATCTCAAGTTCTCCAATTTCATCAAGAACTTTAAAAACTGGAGATTGCTCTTTTCTAATTTCTTCTACAGGCAATCCACCGCAAATTTCGTTGAAAGCTGGCATTATCACACATTCTCTTTCGCCTTTTCCTCTTACCCACACCCTCTCCAAAATATTTGCTCCACTTCTCTCCCTAAACGAGATCACAGGATGTAAATGTCCCATGATAATGATTTTAGCATTTAATACTTCCTCTTTTGGAAGAGCATGACCATGAATAAGTCCAAGCTTTCCAATTCTGATGCCCTTAGAATCGTAAACTCTTACGTTTGAAGGAACTGCCTCTTCTATATCCCCATCGTGATTCCCTTTAAGTAAAATGATCTCGGTGTGGGAGCTCAGATCTTCTAGAAAACTTCTTATTACTCTTTCCTCATCTCTTCGAAGTCCTTCCACAGTATGCTTCAAATCTCCAAGGATTATGAGTCTTTCTGCTCCAGAAATTTTCATTAGCTCGAAAACTTCATTTTTCATCTTTTCAATAAGCCTTCTCGAAATATTTCTTGTCCACTCTTTTTCCATCCCTATATGCAAATCTGCAATCAGCAGAGTTTTTCTCTCCTCCCAGAAAAGTGCAGGTTTATTGAATACTGGGACTAATTTCATGCTACCCTCTTATAAATTCCAGCTCTTGGTTCATATATCTCTCCTTTTAGGAGTAACTCTTCAATGACTTCGTTTAAGATATTTTCAGGAACGTTTAGTTCTGTTAAAAGTTCTCTGTGAGATCTTTCTTCCTCCAGAAGTTTTTTGATTGCTAGATATAGGAGTTCTGAGGATATTATCGATGCAAGTTCTCCAATTGAGGCCTTAAGCTCTTCAATCCTTTTTTTAAGATCCGGATAATGACTTTCAAGCAACTCTCTTCTGGACTCTATCGCTCTAAGTCTATTTTCTGCAGAACAAATTGCTTCAATCACCCATATTTTACGGTCAAGCTCTCTTATGGAGAAAACCTCTTCCAACCTGAGTTTTACATCCTCTCCAAATTTTCTCGGTTTTCCTACAACTCCGATAAGCTCTGTAGTCTTCAAACCTTCGATAATCCTATTCTGAATAGAGCTGTATTTTGTTGAAAGACACTCGACAATCCCAAGTCCATCATCAATTTCAAGTTTCCAGTGCTCTTTCATCCTTTTTTTCTCCGCAAGAACTCCCGTAATGTAAACTCTATTGCAAGCACTTCCGAGAGGTGTAAGAAGATAAAAAGAGTTATCACCTCTTTCGAAGATTTCCGAGAGTTTAAGTTCAACTGAAAATATTCTCATAGCGGGTTCACGAATTATCCGCATGTGTATACACCTCGAAAAATCTTTCAATTAAAATCGAAGGAATGTCTGAAGGAACTTCCACTCTTTCAATCTTCAGAATCTCCTCTGAAGCTCTAATGAGAGATGCTTCAATAGAGATGAATTTCCCGAGTAACCTCTTTTTTAACTCTATTTCTGCTTTTTCTCTCCTCTTTTCCCATCCCTCAGATATACACTCCTCTAAAGACATTCCCAGAATCTCTTCGCTGATCTTTCTACTTGCGATGGCAAGAATTGAAGAACTTCCATCATCGAGAATGAACTTCAAACGCATATCGAGGTAACTTTTTGAGTTTTCATGTTCTTTACATCGACCATTACGGAGAATTCTCCCACAGAGAGAACATCTTCGAACTATTCCTGAAGGCATTTTCAGAGATAGAATGCATCCGATCAATCTCACTCTGAAATTTACATTCCTTTTTAATAACTCGGAAATTTTTAAGAGAGGATTTCGGATCTCTACAGGGCTAGACAACTGAAGAGAGCTATCTTTTACCAATTCTATCGTTGGAATGCCTTTCCATCTTCTTACTAAAAAATTTCTGAGCTCAAAACACTTGCCCTCTTCTAGCTGATATTCTATATGCGAGATGAATGGTATCAGTCCACTTTCATCTCCAAAAATCCCTGAAACTCTCTTTTTGTTCCCTCCTCTCTTAACATTAAGAACTCTGACTCTTATTGGCTCTTCGTGGAACCCAAGAGATAATTCAGAAATTCTCAACTTTTTTTCCTTCAGATGTTTTCGTCTTAAAACCGAAGATGCTTCGCTTATAGGAACTTTATACCTTTTCACAAGCTCAACAAGTTCTCCTTCGATTTCTTCACTCCAAAGTTCTCCAAACTCAGCTTTCAACTCTTCCAGTGCTTTCGAGAACTCTTCCCTTATTCCTCTCACTGAAATTAGATTTAGACTAAAAAGTTAAAAGATTTGGGTCTCATAAAAGTCTCGTGAGAGAGACGATTTGAATGCTTGAGACCCCCTCCAAGGACGAGATGAAATCCTCGATCTTATCTGTTCCGCCTTCTGCATCCTCAACAATCACATCAGCGATTAAAGCCTTTAAACCAAATGCAACTGGTTCTTCAGCTACCTTTTGCAATTTTGCTCCACTTGGCATCCCTCTTCTCATCCTCTCTTTGAGCTCCTCTAAATTCACTTCCGTACCTTCCGGCATGATTTTTATTCTTGCAAGTACTTCTCCCATTTTCTCACCTCATGGTCCAGTAAATCCACAAGAAGGACATGTGTACGGATTACCTTTTTTTCTGCAAAATCCGCATCTTCCTATTATCTCTCCACACGAAGGACACGGGAATCTTGTAAAACCTTCTTCAACAAGCAACGCATTACATGACGTGCATCTTTTTGGTTCTTTAAGTACCATTTCATCCCTCCCGTTTTTTTTTGTGAATATAGCAGATTTACGGAGTTATTAAAGTTCCTATTATGTTTCCCTTCATCGCTTCAATAACCCTTTCAGGAAATCTTCCGTTTACTACAGCACAACTCATCTTCTCCTTCATAAGAAATTTTGGTAAGAAGTTATCTGTTGCACCTTTAGGAAGCTCGGAAGCTTTGATTTGTGGTATGACTCTTCCGTTTATGATGACCCCGTCAACATTCGTCGCTCTTATGAACTTCGATGACGTTAAGGAGGCAATCCAAGCAGCTATACTGTCACTTGTTACATCCCAAGAATGTGGCAATGGGTCTCTTTCCCTCATAAGCTTATAAGGAAGGAGTAAATAGATTTTCTCCTCTGTAAATTCCGGATATGCGGGTACAATTCCAGAGGAAAGATAATAGCCATATTGTTCCATTGCCAAAATCGCCATCCAGTGTGAGGTTTCTTCATCGAGCTCGAGAGATCTTACGAAATCTGCGAAAATCCCCCCTCCTGGAACCAAAAGTATTCTTTCGTTCACTTCTTTTGAATGATCTTTCAAATATTTCACAAGTCTCCTTCCTTCTCTGAACAAACTGCCTCCAATTTTTACGACAAACATATCAGAGTTCCAACAACTTCTTTGAAACGACTTCAAGAGCTTTGCCCACTTCGAACTCATGTCCAAGTGTCTGAAGTGCTCCTTCTAGCGCTCCAATCGTTGCAAAAACATCGTTTCCGTCTACCAACCCTATATGTCCTATTCTCGTAGTTTTTCCAGCCAGTTCTCCTAGTCCTCCAGCTAAGACAACTCCTCTCTTTCTAACTTCAGCTCTCAACATAGAGTCCTCGATTCCATTTGGAAGCGAGATTACAGTAAGTGTGTTAGCAGCAATTTCATCGTTCTTGGGGAGAATATTCAGATTCATCGCTCTCACTGCTTCTCTGAAAGCCTCTCCTACAATCCTATGTCTTCGGACTCTCTCTTCAATTCCTTCTCGAAGAAGAATCTTCAAGCTCACTCCAAGAGCACATATCATGTTGGTCGCGGGAGTTGCAAAGTATTTGGCTTCACCATTCTCATAAGCTTCCATTACTGGTTTCCAAAGCCCTATGTCGCAGTAGTATGAGGGAACTGGAGTCTTTCTCTTTTCCCAAGCTTCAAGAGCTCTTTCTGAAAACGCTGTAATCGCCAGTCCTGGGGGAATTCCGAGACCTTTCTGAGATCCAGTAAAAACAACATCCACGTTCCATTCATCCATTTTCATCATTTCCCCACCAGTTCCGCAGACATCATCAACGATAAACAGAGCGTTGCTTTTCTTAATGAGTTTTCCCATTGCTTCTACGTCCACTCTAACGCCTGTGCTCGTGTCTACATGGGTTACCATAATTGCTTTATAGTCTCTCTCATCCATTTTTTCCGAGATCTCGTCCAAAGAGACGCAATCACCTAGAGTGGCACGTAGTAAATCGTATTCATATCCGTATCTTGCGCAGATATCCACGAATCTATCTCCAAAAACTCCATTGGAGATTATGAGAACTCTTTCTCCCTTCTCAATAACATTAACTAAAGACATCTCCATTGCAAGTGTCCCTGAACCCGCAACAACGAATGGCTGTCCAGTTGTTTGAAAAACTTTCCTGAGATTTCTCAGAGCCTCTCCGAAAATTTCTGCAAACTGTGGATCCATATGTGAAATCGGAGGTTTTCCAAGTTCCATGAGGACTTCGGGGGAATTCTCTACAGGCCCGGGTATCATTAACAACTTCCTCTCTCTCATCCACTCACCAGCACTCGATTTTATGACTAAGAAGTCTAAGATACTTTTTAAATATTTTTAGTTTCCTCAAGACGATTGCACTTCTGGAGACCCTCACATAAAATGTAACTTTCGGAAAAGTTATATGAAGATTATCGGAATTCATGGTGATGAAGGGTGAGAAAATGGATGCATTTTTCTTTGCATTACTTGCAGCCCTAATTTGGGGTCTCGCACCTATAGTAGAGAAGATCGCACTCCAGAGTGTCTCTCCATTTGCTGGACTTGTGGTCAGAACTACAGTAGTTGCTGTAATAGTATTTGCAATATCCGTGCTCACTGGAGAGTGGAAAGAAATAGTGACTCTGGACACGAGAACACTTCTCTATCTATCAATTGGTGGAATTCTGGGATCCGCTCTTGGAACTCTCGCATATTATCACGCTTTGAAAGGCGGTGATGTAAGTCTTGTGGTTCCGGTGAGCAGTACTTATCCCCTGATTGCTCTTCTCCTTGCAATTTTAATTTTAGGAGAACATCTCACCTTTCAGAGGATTTTGGGAGTTCTCCTCGTGGTTGCTGGAATAAGCCTAATTCGGTGAGATTTCTGGAATCAACGAAATATCCCCTTCATAAGCAGCTTCTATTGCTGGCTTAAGATAACGCTCGACATCACCTTTTTCAGCAGACATTGGGATAGGCATGTTTTCGAGTTTCATCTTCAATTTAGGATCTTTTGCAGCTTTAACCATCCTCTCCACGTGTTCCTCCGTTGCTCCAGCCTCTTTCAAAGAGATTGGAGATTTTATGGCTTTAAGAAACTCAAACATACCATCAGCAACTGTTTCAGCAAGTACTCTTCCACTGAATTTCTCAACATCTTCCTCTATGTATCCCTCCTCCCTGAAGATCTTTCCAAGCTCTCTCAGTTGCTTCTGAATTGCAGGTGCAAATAGCACTGTGAAATACGGATTCAATATTCCACAAGCCTCTCCATGCGACAGAATATCCACGAGAGAGAAACTTCCGAGATGTGCAGCACTGGTTCCTCCAATCATAATCGCATATCCTCCTAAATCTGTCCCAAGGCCAAGGGCGTATCTCGCTTCGAGATTCAACGGCTCTTCAATTGCTCTTGGAAGATGAGAAACGATAAGTTTGATTCCAGTCTTTGCAACTTCTTCAATCTTCTCATTATCTTTAGAGCCCATCCATACCTCCCAGCAGTGAGCTATTCCATCTAAACCACCTTCTCGGGTAAGCTTTTCAGGCATATGCACAGTTACATCATACTGGAAAATTGCCTTTGGGGGTACTATGGCTTCATCAACAATCAGCTTTTTCTGGGCTGACACCGGATCAGTTATATTTGAATATTTGGTTAGATGGGCTGCAGAACTGCTTGCAGTCTGAATGGCTATGAGCGGAAATCTCAAGGTTTTACATCTTTTTGTGACTTCTCCTGTGCCGAAATAATCATCTATAATTCCTCCGCAGTTTCTCAAAACGACTGCAGCTTTAGAAGCATCTATAGTGCTACCACCTCCGATACTTAAAACCGAGTCCCATTTAGAAATTGCAAGCTGATACGCCAGTCTGTAAACATCCTCCCTAGGAGAATTTGGTCTTGCACCGTCAAATACTCCAGTTACTTCAATACCTCTCCTTTCGAGGCTCTCAATAATTCTATCAAGAATTCCGAACTTCTTCGCAGTATTGCCTGAAATTATGACTGCCTTATTTCCGAACTCTTTTGCAAAATCTCCCGAAACCTCTAAAACGTCATTGCCAAAAGCATAATTCTTTCCTTTGAATTCCACTATAAGATCTTCTGCCTTCTTCATAAGCTCTTTCATTCTCCATACCTCCAGCAGATTACAATCTAGATCTAAATTTTGATATTGATTACACTAAAAGTTTTTTAAGCTACTAATTAAAAAAGAAGTGAGGAAAGAGGAAAATACGGGCCCGCGGCGATTTGAACGCCGGTCCTCGGGTCCGAAGCCCGAGAGGATAGTCCGCTACCCTACGAGCCCTTCTCAAAAGGTTTTATACCATTTATTTCAATTCCTTCTCCCTCGACGACCCCAATTATCCTTCCATCAACTCTTTTTTCGACTTCCTTCGCATCATCTTCTGAGAGAATTATCGCAAACCCCATTCCCATATTGAACGTTCTGTACATTTCCTCATCTTCTATTTCTCCGATCTCCTGAATAAACTTGAAGATTGGGTGAGGTTCCAGAGGAGCGTAGATCTTGTATCCATATCCTGTCACTCGCATGAGCTTTCGGAATCCCCCTCCCGTTATATGAACCAAACCATGAACATCAAATTCCCTGATAATTGGAAGAAGATCAACATAGATTCTTGTTGGTGTGAGAAGTTCTTCACCTATCGTTCTATTTTTGTCATATGGAAGTGGATCTTTAAAGCTTAAACCCGCTCTCTCCATCGCTTTTCTCGCCAAAGTCAAACCGTTTGAATGGATTCCACTACTTCTCACACCTACCACAACATCTCCCTCTCTTATTTTCTCTCCTGTTATTATTTCGCCTTTTTTCACAACTCCCACACATGTTCCAGCGAGATCCACTCCCTTGATCATATCAGGAAGTGTTGCAGTCTCTCCTCCAACTATCGAGATATTTGCCATCTCCGCACCTTTGTTAAGTCCCTTTCCTATATCTCTCGCTACTTCCTCATTTGGCTTCTCCATAGCCAAATAATCCACGAAAGCTAATGGTTCTGCACCAACCGCAACAAGATCATTCACGTTCATGGCAATGCAATCTATCCCTATTGTATCCCACTTATTCAAGGCTTCAGCTATCAGAATCTTTGTTCCAACTCCATCGCTTGTTATAGCAAGAGCAAAAGTTCCCAGATCAATGAATCCTGCATAATGGAATTTTATCTCAAGAGGTGATCCAAACCCTCTTCTTCTGAATGTCAATTGCTCTGAGAGAGCTTTTATCACGTTATCTTCTTTCCATATGTCAACCCCTGCTGAAGAATAGCTGAGTTTCATTTTTCACCCCCAAGAAACTCTTCGTGAACAGCTCTAGCTGCCTCTTCGGAGTCTTTTGAGCTGACAACGAAGGAGATATTGTGCTCCGAGGAACCCTGACTTATCATTATGATGTTTATTCCTCTTTTCCCAAGAGCACTAAAAAGTCTTCCCGCCACTCCAGGAACTCCTACCATTCCTGAACCGACCGCTGCAACAACTGCAACATCCTCATTGTATGTCGCACTGGTTATGTTGCCATTTTCGGTAAATTTATTGAGATCCTTCTTTATCCTCTCGAAAGACGCCCTATCTACAACTACAGATATGTTCGCTTCCGAGGAGCCTTGACTTATCATTATGATGTTGCAGTTATTTTCAGCGAGAAACTGAAAGACCCTTGCTGCAACTCCCGGGACTCCGACCATTCCGGCTCCAGAGAAGGTGAGAAGCACAACATTTTTGATTAGTGTCACCGCTTTAACAACTTCTTCGCCCTTACCCTCTTTCTTTATCACAGTTCCCTCGAATGATGGGTTGAAAGTGTTCTTCACTCTTATTGGTATCTCTTTTTCCATAGCGGGTACAACAGCTCTTGGATGGAGTATTTTGGCCCCAAAATAAGACATCTCCATAACTTCTGCATAAGATATCTCAGGAATCGTCTTTGCATCCTTCACTATCTTTGGATCTGCCGTCATCACTCCATCAACTTCTTTCCAGAACCAAATCTCATCGCAATCTATTGCTGCACCAATCAGAGAATTTGTGTAATCGGATCCACCTCTTCCAAGAGTTGTAATCTGACCCTCTTCTGTCTCTCCTATAAAACCAGTAACAACGGGAATAACTTTTCCAAGAAGGGGAAGGATCTTCTCCCTTATTCTCTTCTCCACATCTGGAAGGGGATGAGCAGAACCGAAGTTGTCATCAGTTATTATTCCGGCCTCTCCTCCAGTCATAGAAATTGACTCAATCCCAAGATCTCTGAGGGTTCCCGAAAGTATTGGAGCCGAGAGTCTCTCTCCGAATGAAACTATGTAATCAAGCGATCTTGGAGTTAATTCACCGATGTAGCATATACCGGTGAGAGCTCTTTCGAGATCCTCTAACAGTGTATCAATCTCCTCTAATACCTCATCCCTTATTTCAGAATTTTTTATTGCTTCATTCGCAACATCATGGTGTCTCTTGAGGAGATCACTAACGAATTCTTTAACTTCAGAGACTTTTCCTTGTGTAGACGCTTTCTTTGCAATTTCAATTAACCCATCAGTAACTCCTGCTAAGGCAGAGACTGTAACTACAACTTCCTCATGCTCATAAGCTTTAATCAAATTAGCCACATGCTTCATTCTCTCTCCGTCTGCCACTGAAGTTCCGCCAAACTTCATTGCAATTCTCATTATCATCCCCACCTCTTCTATTCATGAATGCTGAAGATAAAAATGTTGTTCACATCCACTGCCTAACTTAAGGAATTAAATATGAGGAAATGCCACAAATTAATTGATGACGGATGTGGTGCTAATAAACCCACCAGAGAGCTCAAATAAATATGAAAGATTTCTCAATGTTCTCGCTCCACCTCTCGGAATTGCATACATAGCTTCAGTTCTGGAAAAAAACGGAATCTCAGTAAAAATTATTGACGCTCCTGCTTTGAAAATGAGTATTGAAGAAGTTGTGAGCGAGATCAAGAAAGACTCTCCATCACTCGTGGGTCTCACTTGCACAACTCCGATAATGCCTCACGCTTCGAAGTTGATGAGGAGAATTAAAGAAGAGATTCCTGAACTTCCAATAGTCTGCGGGGGAAATCACCCAACATTTTGCGATGAAGATACTTTAAGAAGGGGCGCAGACATCGTCGTGAGGGGAGAGGGAGAAATAACGTTTCTCGAACTATACAGAGCTTTGGAGAACGGAGAAGATTTAAAGAAAGTGAAGGGGCTCTCTTTCTTTGATAATGGAGAGCTCGTGAGAACTGACGAGAGAGAGAAAATAGAAGATCTCGATTCTCTTCCATTTCCTGCAAGACACCTCCTTCCGATGGATCGTTACAAAGCTCTTGGACTGCCCCACAAGTTTACCACGATTATAGCAAGCAGAGGGTGTCCGATGGGATGCAGTTTCTGTGCTTCTTCTGCCTTTCACGGAAAGAAACTGAGGATAAGAAGCATTCAGAATGTTGTGGATGAGATTGAAGAAGTTATCGAAAATTATGATGTGGAGTTCATAACTTTCATGGATGATACTTTTACGCTGATAAAGAAGTGGGTTGAAGAATTCTGTGAGGAGATCGGAAAGAGAGGGATAGAAATCAAATGGGGAGCAACCGCAAGAGTTGACAGAATGTCTCTAGATCTTCTGAGAAAGATGAAAAAGAGCGGTTGTGTCGCTCTCTTCATAGGTGTTGAGTCTGGAGATCAAGAAATTCTCGACAGAATAACAAAAAATGTCGTTCTAGACCAAACAAAAAAGGCATTCGAAAACATGAGAAAAACAGGAATTCTTAGCATAGCTTCAGTTTCCATAGGATATCCTGGAGAGACGAGAGAGAGTGTGAAAAAAACAATGAAATTCATAGACCGAATAAAACCCGATTATTTTGTAGTGAGCATAGCGACTCCTTATCCGGGAACGAGGTTTTATGAAGAGATGAAAGAAAAAGGTTTGATAATAAGTGAGAGATGGGATGATTTCACTCTCTTTAAATCAACGATAAAGTGTGGAGAAATTGAACCAGAAGAGCTTGAAGAGATGAGATATGAAATGATGAGAAGATTCTATCTCAAACCAACGAATATTCTGAGAATGTTGAAGAGAGATGGCCTGAAATTCATTCCTGTTATCAAGCATCTTGCACTTGCAAAACTGGGAAGTGGATGAAAATGGAGAGAACAAAAATTCTTTCCATCCCCGGATTAAAAATCTACGGGAACGTAGAAGATAGAAGAGTTAGATTTGAGATAGAAGGTGCTTTAACTCCCCTTGCAAGGAAACTCCTCACAAGACTGTTTTCCTCCCTTCAGAATGAGAAAATAATAAAAGCAGAAGACGGAAAAATAGTTTTTACAACTTATCTCCCGCCAATTCCGTCTGAGGTGTTTAAAAGAGTCATCAAAAATCAGCTGAGACCTCTTCTCGGAAAGCTGAGAGCTCCAGATGCTGCGACGATAGCAGTAACTCAGAAGTGTCCCTGTAGATGTGTCCATTGCAGTGCCCATAATCGAGAGTTTGCTGAAATGGACAGAAGTGTTCTGAAAAAGGTGATAAAAGATTTGTTGAGAATGGGAACAACCAATATAACTTTTACAGGTGGAGAGCCATTTGCCAGAGAGGACATTTACGATCTTGTGAAATTTGTAAATCCAAAAAAAGCAATTTCCTTAATCTTCACGTCTGGATTCTTTTTGAATGAAGAGAATTTGGAGAGAGTGAAGAAGGCAGGACTCTACGCTCTTCATGTGAGTATTGATAGTCCTCATGAAGAAGTTCATGACTCGCTTCGTGGTGTTCCGGGTCTTTTCAGAAACGCAACCAGAGCTCTCAGAATCGCAGTGCGAATCGGTTTAATGGCGGGAATATCAACTTACGCCACTCATGAGAAGATCAAAAGAGGAGATATGGAGAAGATGATCGAACTTGGAAAATCTCTGGGTGTTCATGAAATCACAATTTTCGATCAGGTGAACACAGGAAGACTCCTTCATTGTTTTGGAGGTCTGAGCGAGAGTGATCATGAATATTTAATAGAGTTGCATCTCAGGAATATCAAAGAGAGCTCCCTACCAAGAGTGACTGCAATGAGTTTCGTGAACTCCCCATATTCAGGAGGATGTTTTGCAGGCTATAACCAGCTCCACATAACTCCAAGCGGAGAAGTCACCCCATGCGATTTTCATCCTATATCTTTTGGAAATGTTCATGAAGAGAGTGTGGAAGACATTTGGAGGAGGATTCGAGAACATGAAGAGTACAAAAAGAAGTTACCTAAATGTCGGATGCAGAATCCTGAATTCAGACGAAAGTATATATCAAAGATACCAGAAGGCGCAAAACTCCCAGTGAGAATTGATGAGTTGGAAAAATGAGATTACCCCTCTTTCTCATGAAACACAAGTCCACACTTCGGACATAGTTTTACAGAGCTCTTGAGCTTCCTTGTTCTCCCTACCTGAAGGTTCACAACACCAAGCTCCACGCCTTCATGTTGACATCTCGGACAGAGATTTCTCATACTTTAATTTCTAACTTACTTTTTGAAAAACTTTACTCGGAGATTCTCAAAAGCAATCCACTTTTAATTGCATGTCGTGTTGCGAGATGAAGCAGAACTGAAGTAAATGCTATGTGAATGAAGAGAAGTATATATGTTGTGAGGATCTCAAATTCTGCACCGCCTCCAAGATAGAAAGAGCGGAAATAAGCAAGAAGGTGGGTGAGCGGGAGTAGATTTGAAAGGAATTGAAGAGTAGGAGGAAGAATTGAAGGTGGATAATAGATACCCGCGAGAAGGAGGAAAAGCCACACAATAGACCACGCTGCTACTTCTGCTCGTAAACCCACAAGGAGAACACAGACACAAACGAGCATCCCTATCGATATTGCGCTGAGAATTATTGCAAAGAAAATTAAGAGGAGAGGAGTCATACCCACTTCGAGGATGTTGAAATCAAAAAAGATGTACCCAAAAAGTGAAAGAAGCAAAAGGACCAAAAAGGATCTTAAGCTTCCCACTAAACTAGACCCCAAGATGTAGTGATGTGAGCTTGTAGGTGTGATGAAAGTGTGTTTTATACACTTTGACCAGACATCGAAGAGTAGAGCATATCCCACGTCAAGTTGACAAACCTGCACTGAAGAGAAGGTGATTGCACCTATCAAAATGAACGCGGTTTGATTATCCGTGAGAGAGAGGTATCTGCTCATGAGGCCAACAGAAATGAAGCTGACCACTGGCCAGAACGCTATTTCGAAGATTGTGAAGACATTTCTTTTACTCATAACCCAGTTCTTGTACGCAAAGGCAAGAAATTTATTTAGAGAGCTGTATAAAGACATCCTCGAGCTCTACCTCCCTTATCTTCACATCTTTTATCCTCACACCTTTTGAAGAAAGTAATTCTATCACTTCTCCAAGTCTTTCAATTTCATCAACTCTAAGTTTTCCATCGCTTAAAACAGCATGAGGAATTTTCAATTCCTCAATAGATCCTTCAACTCGGATTAAAGCATATTCTAAATTCTTAAACTTGGTTTTGAAATCTGAAACGGTTCCTTCAAGCTCTACAACCCCATTTCTCAGAAATGAGAGCTTTTCGCAAAGCATTTCAGCCTCTTTCATGTAATGTGTTGTAAGTACTATCGTAACACCCTCCTCTTCATGAATCCTCTTTATTGTCTCTCTCATCTTCAACGCTATATCTGGATCGAGTCCGGTTGTCGGTTCGTCTAAAAATACAACTCTGGGTCTGTTTATCAAAGCCTTTGCAAGAGAGAGTCTCTGCTTCGTTCCAGTAGACATTTCGTCAAATCTCGTTTCTCTGTGCTCTTCAAGTTCTAGTAGACTCAAAAGCTCTTCTATTCTTTTTTTGAGCTCCTCTCCACCAATCCCGTACGCCATTCCAAAATATTTCAAATTCTCTTCTGCAGTAAGACTCCAGAGAAAGTTGGGATTGCCCGAAGAGATGTTTATAACCTCTCGAATCTTTTTCGCATCTTTTTCAACATCCATACCGAGGACTCTGACATTCCCAGAATCCGGTTTTAGAATAGTAGACAGAATGGAGATTAAGGTGGTTTTCCCACTTCCGTTTGGTCCTATTATTCCATAAATTTCTCCTTCTTCAACTTCAAGAGAGATTCCTTTTAAAACTTCTTTTCTCCTGAAAAAGACTTTATAAGATTTTCTCACTTCTTCGGCTTCAATAGCTTTCATGCTCCAGAATCTTTAAAAGCCATCATATTAATATAGGTTGAGGTTAAATCGAATTTGTTGAGGGTCCGTGGTCTAGGGGTTATGACGCTGCCCTTACGAGGCAGTGATCCCCGGTTCGAATCCGGGCGGACCCATAAAAATCTTTTGTTATCGGGCGATTCAGATATTTTCAGAAGGTCGGAAAATATATATCCCGAGCGCTCCACTTAGATTAACAAAACTTTAAGATTGTGATAACGGAAGGCGAGGGGGATATTATATCGTCATAGTCTTTCCCTTCCTAGTTTCATCTCTCAGGAAAGGAGTAAAGAGGAGGCCATTACGGCTTATCTTGAGGTTCTTCAGGAGAGGGAGCTTAAGAAAAATTCCATGGGCAGAAGTTATGGAAGTGGTTGTTTGAAGCTTCCGAGAGTCTCTGGCCAGGAAGTGGTTAAAGGTTCTTGTTAAAACCGGATGGGTTTTTGAGAGACAGAAGGGAAGTTATGCAGTACTTTATAACGAGGAAGCATTTATTGTGCGAGTGAGTTCTTCATAAAATTCATCAACGAGTTTCCAGAGTTTCGTAAACTACCCGAGGAAAATATTGAGCCTTTTTATGGGGGTGTACGATCTAGGAGCTGAGAAAAGGAAAGGTATGATTTGAAAGACAAGTCTTTTTAAGCAAAGCAGAGAAAAATTATTTTGAGATAAAAGAGGAGAAAGATGATGAATGAATCGAGAATGGAAAATGATGAAAAAGATGAGGAGAGAATAATTTTTTGGATACATAACATGACACCGAGCTTTAATCCTTTTGACCTCTGCGACATGATTTTCAGAGAATACGATGCACTTATGCTCCACTATGGCTTTTCATCCTCCTCCAGGAGGTGGCGTCCTTTCAGAGAGAGAGGAGCCCGAAGAGCGTCGAGAGCTACGAGAGATGCCCTTCTGAGAGCAGAAATGACTATGAAACTTTTTCTCTCTACTGGAAATTTAGAATCTGCAAGAAGACTTGCGTATAGAGAGATCTCTCTGAGTTACGGTGATATCGAGGAAATCACTCTGAGTGCCGAGAGAAATATCTTTTTCTTCCTTCACTTAAAACCAGCTATCAGAATTCGAGTCAGAGGGAGACTGTACTCGTATAGAATTCACGATGAAGAATTTGATTACGAGAAAGCTAAAATGGAGCTCAAAATCCTATCAAAGACGAAAGGATTTAAATTCATTGCAGAATGAGACTTCCAGAAATCCACTAAAACGCGGGGAGAATGAAGCTAGGTAGGAGTTGAATCCTTCATTTTGCCATAGCCTTTTTCTCTGGTAATTCCTGAAAGAAGGGAAATTCCACAGGATCATCTCAAATGGATTAACACGGAATTCTCTGCTGAATTCCTTAAGCCTGTTAAACCCCATCAAGCATTATATTCCAAGTCAAATCTTCCCATTCATCTTCAGTGACGAGCTCTTTTCTGATAACCAACTCTAGCAAGTCTCTAAGGAGTTCATGATGTCTATGCTCATCAACCAGTATGGATTTGAGAATGAACTCCACTCTTTTATCAACTGTTCTTTTCCTCACCTCTTGAATGAACTTTATCATCTCTTCTTCAATCTCAATATGCCTCCTTATCGCCCTTTCTAGCTCTTCATATTCCTCTTCTGATATCGGAGCGAGGGGATTTTCAATATGCTGGACTATAGCACGATAAAACGAGGCGTGTTTTTTTGAATCCATAGAAATACTTTGTATAAGCTCTTTTACCAGAGAGTTTCGTATATTTTCAACAGCTTTTTCCAGTCCCTCCGCATTTTCCAATTCTTTCTCAGCATTTCTCTCAAACTCGGGTTTCAAATCATTCATGATAAATTATTACTATTTACTTCTAAATAATTTTTATCGAAGGTCAGTTGGGAGCAAGAGAGACCAGTTTTTATAAATGTGAGATATTTAAAGATTGAAAACTCTTTGGATGGGGTGACGATTTAAGATTAGCGAAATATCTATTTGCTTTAGGGGAAAGAGAGGAGAATATAATGGACATAATAAATTTCAGGGAGTTGTGAAAAATGAAGAGAGAGTTGCTTTTAATTCTGGTCGTTTCTTTAGGTCTTCTAAGCTCTGGAGTGATGGCTGAAAGCGCTCCAGCAATTTCAATCTCCTATAAGACGATTCCAGAACTTCCAGAACCTAGAGATCCATTCATTTTAGTTGTGACAATTGAGAACGCTGGAGGGACTGCTAAGAGTTTGAGTGCAGAGATAACAGAGTTTGAAGAAAACTTGAGCATAAAGAGTGGAGATTTCTATTCGTCTTTCACTCAAAAATATTCACTCGGAAATCTTCCTTCTGGTAAGAGGGAGATGAGTGTCAGACTCCTCGCTACGGAATCCGGGATCTACAGGCTTAGACTCACTTTAAGTTATCTGTATGGTGGGGAGACTCTTTACAGCGAGAGTATAGAGAAGGACATTCTGATAAAAGTAATTGAAAGACCGAAATTCCAAATAGAGTCTTTGAGTCCTCAGGAACTTGATATTGGTAAGAGAGAGGCAATTTCTCTAAGCATTCTGAATTTCGGTGGAGATGCCAAAAACGTTAAAATCGAATTGCAAACTTCAAGTGGAATTTCACCAGAGATCTCAGAGCTCTATTACCCATCTTGGAAGAAAAATGAAGTGAAGGTGATTGAAATTCCTATCATCTCAGAACATGAAGCTGAACTAGGAAGTTATTCGGTTGAGCTGAAAATTTCGTCTGAAGATATTTTAAGCAATAAATACGTGGATACTCTCAGCTTCACACTTCAGCTAATTGGGGAGCCTGTAATAAAACTTGGAGGGATTTACTTCACCCCTCAGAAAATTTCACCTTCAGAGAGTTTTACGATGTCGATAAGAGCTGAAAATATAGGAAAATCTGATGCCAAATCCGTTACATTTAGACTCTCTCTCCCAGAAGGGTTCAAAGGGGATTCTGAATACTTCCTCGGGACGATAGAGAAAGGAGATGCTAAAACCGCGACTTTTGATCTAATTGCACCTAGAGAATCAGGAAATTACAAAGCAAAAGTTTTGATCTCATATTTTGATGATGATATGAAGGAGATGACTGAAGAAGAAGTTATATCTATCTACGTATTTCCCGAAAAGGGTAGTTCCACAACTTTAATAATTGGGGCAATCTTCGTTGCTCTCCTCGGAGTTTATCTCTGGAGGAGAAGAAAGAGATGAGAGTGAAACTCGAAGATGTTTGGAAGATCTATAAAGCAGGGAAAGTTGAAGTTCCCGCTCTTAGAGGGGTAACTCTGGATGTAAAAAAAGGAGAGTTTGTTGTAATCCTTGGTCCAAGTGGAAGCGGAAAGACAACACTCTTGAATCTCATAGGATGTCTTGATAGACCCTCAAAGGGGGAAATCTTCTTTGACGGTAAAAAGATATCTGAGATAAGCGAGGATGAGCTTACGCTTCATAGAAGGAAATATATAGGATTCATATTTCAGTTTTTCAATCTCATCCCCACTCTGACAGCAAAAGAGAACGTACTGCTGGCTTCAGAACTCGTCGAAAATCCAAGAGATGCGGATGAGGTACTAGAAGTCGTTGGTCTGAAATACAGAGCGAATCACTTCCCCTCTGAGCTGAGCGGAGGAGAGCAACAGAGAGTTGCAATTGCGAGAGCTCTGGTTAAGAATCCACCGCTGATCCTAGCAGATGAACCAACCGGAAGTCTGGATTTTGAGACAGGAAAGATGATTCTAAGAGTTATGAGGGATATAAACAGAGACGAGGGTGTTACATTTCTCCTTGTCACTCACAACTCGGTAATAGCAGATATGGCAGACAGAGTAATACATCTGAAAGATGGAAGAATTTCCAGAATAATCGTCAACGAGGAGCCTGCAGAACCTGAAGAGCTTTCTTGGTGAGATGAGACCATGAAAGCAGTCAGAACACTAAACTTAAAGGTTTTCAGGGATCTGAAGTCCCAAAGGTGGCAGTTTATAGCGGTAATCTTTTTAGTTTTTCTTGGTGTGGCACTCTACACTTCCTTCTACATGTCCTACCTGAATCTCAGCAAGACTTACGATACATTTTACGAGAAAACGAATTTTGAAGATCTGGTAGTAACCCTCAATCCCGCAAATCCAGCTCCTGAAGAACTGCTTTCAGAAGTCAGAAAAATCGATGGCGTTAAAGATGTATACGGAAGGCTCTCGGCTTACGGAACCTTTGAAATGGGGAACAACAGAATAACCCTGAAACTCCTATCAATTCCAGAAGAGCTCTCAGTCAACAAGCTCGTGATTGTTGATGGAAGATATCCTGAGGCTGGAGAAAAAGCCATTATCCTCCTGAAAAAGTTCGCTGACTACCATGATATAAATGTAGGAGAGTCAATATCGGTCAGCATAAATGGTAAAAATGTGGATCTGAAAGTTGCCGGCCTCGCCTTTTCTCCCGAATTCATCTGGATAGTTGAGTCTGGAAGCTGGATGACCACTCCAAAAACCTTCGGAATCACCTATATTCCACAACAAACCTTGGAGAAGATTCTTGGAGTTGAAAATATCATAAGTGAGGTGCACGTAACCATCTACGACGATAGTAGAGCAGATGAGGTTCTTAACAGAGTTAAGGATGTTTTCAGCGATTATGGCGTCTCTGGAGCGTATAAAAGGGAGGATCAACCCAGCAACAAGCTTGTTAAGATGGATCTCGATGCCTTTAGAGAGCTTTCGTTCATGTTTCCCAGTTTTTTCCTGTTCATATCTGCTCTGATGGTCTACGTACTCCTTTCAAGAGTTGTGAGAGAACAGACTAGTAGCATAGCGATTCTTAGGGCTCTCGGTTATAGCAGAAAAGACATACTGCTTCATTATCTTACTCATTCCTTGGTCATTGGGATTTTTGGCTCAATCACTGGAGCAGTGGGAGGTTACATCATCTCAGTTTTCATGACTGCAGAGTACACCAAATTGCTGAACGTACCATATTACATTGCTATTGTGCACAGAGATGTTCTTATTCAGGGTCTGGTTATTGGTGTAATCGTCCCCCTCATCGCCGGTATATCAACCGCCTACACGGCTTCAAGAATAGAGCCGGCAACAGTTATGAGGGGTCTGGAAGTTGAGGCGAAGAAGGTAAGAGTAGACAAGATTCTATTCTTTGTAAAGAAAATCTCAATGCTTACACGTTTAGCATTGAGAAATCTCTTCAGGAGCCCTCGAAGGACGGTTTACTCACTTCTTGGTGTTGTTGCGAGTGTTACGCTCATTCTAACATCCATGGTGTTTCTTGATGCAAATGAGTTTGCGATTTCCATGCAGTTCGACAGAATAACAACTTACGATATGAAAATCTCGAACTCCAGTCCACACATCTATCAAGCGATAAAAAACATGCCGGAAGTTGAGCAAGCTGCACCGATAATCGAAACCTGGGTCGTTTTCGAGAAGGATGGAGTTACAAAAACATCCATTCTTTACGCCATAGGCCACAATCAGAACCTTCTTAACCTCTACGATGCTAATGGAAGACAGCATCATCCACCACCGGATGGCATAGTTTTGCCGGAAATTCTAGCAGAAAAGCTGAGAATTGCCCGAGGAGAGGATGTAGAGGTCCTGACGGAGTTCGGGAAGCAGAAAGTGACCATCGCAGAAATCTACAACCAGCCTCTAACCGTGGCATCCTATTCCGACATTCTCTATTTCTCAAAAAAAGCAGGAATTGAGTTCAATACTATTTTGGTGAAATTCAGAACTGGGATGGAGAGTGAAGGGAAGAATAGGATTCTTGACATTAAAGGAATAAGGACTGACTCCATTGATGATTTAAAGGAGTACATAGATGAGATCATGACGTTCTTCTATGTCTTCATATATTTCACCCTACTTTTTGGAGCCTCTCTCGGTTTTGCATCGATCTTCAACACAACTACTGTGAACGTGCTTGAAAGGAGGAGGGAAATAGCAACTCTCAGAATGTTGGGATACACAACTAAAGAAGTGGCCTACAGCCTTCTGATTGAAACCGTGATCATAGGAGTGATAGGTATAGCCGTCGGCATCCCTCTGGGTTACATGACCGCGAAGCTCTTCTTCGAATCCTTCCAGAGCGAGATGTATTACATGCCATTCATAATATACGGCAAAACATATCTCCTGACCGCTGTTGCGACCTTTGCTACACTTCTGCTGTCTTTACTGCCGGGAATAAGGTGTGTGGGGAGAATGGAAATAGATAAGGTAACAAAGGAGATCATAGGCTAATCCAAAAATTTTTAAATGGCATCACTCCAACTCTCTCATCAATGAATATCGAGAAAGAATTTGCCTCAAGATTTAAGTGTCCGAAGTGTAGAAGGATTGGCGGTACTGTGAAAAAACTTGCTATGACTGGCACTGGTCTATCGAAGATTTTCGATATTCAAATGAACAAATATCTTTTTGTCTCATGCAATTCCTGGGGCTACACTGAAGTTTACAACCAGAGTATTATTGAAGGAAAGGAGGGCATGAGCGCTTCAGATATTCTTGATCTTCTCTTTGGATGAAAAAAGGGTGAGAATTTTTGAAGTGCTCCAATTGTAGTAGAGATGCAATTATTACAGTGAAATGGAAAGAGAAAAGCTATTGTGAAGAGCATTTTAAAAATTATTTTCTGGGTCAAGTAAGGAAAATTATCGACAAATACGGTGTGAAAGGTGAAGTGGCGGTTGCTATTTCTGGAGGAAAGGACTCATCTGCTATGCTTGAAGCTCTGACCCATTTTCGAGAAATTGAGCTGAGACCCTTCTACATAGATCTCGGAATTGAAGACTATTCGATGAAATTGAAAGATATTGCGAAAAAGCTCACAGAAAGCTACGGTCTCCCTCTTGATATCATCGATCTCCAGAAGGAATACGGTAAAGGTGTTTCTGAGTTAAGTGAAAAGAGCAAAGGAGCCCCGTGCTCAGTTTGTGGGACCGTGAAGAGGTATTTAATGAACAGATACGCTCACGAAATTTCAGCAGATTATCTAGCCACAGGTCATAATCTGAGTGATATGGTGACTTTTGCACTCAACAATCTCATAAACGTCCAGTTATCTTCTTTTAGAGGTATAAAGCCTGTCCTTCCGGGGGATCAGAAGTTCAATCTTGTTTCCAGATTTAGGCCTCTTTATTTTCTGAGAGATCGCGAAACACTAGTTTATGTTCTTTCAAATAACATTCCATTCTCTCAGGATGAGTGTCCTCTCTCCTCAGGAGCTCCAACCCTCAAACTTAAAAGCTGGGTGATGAGACTCGAAGACTATAATCCGAGAGCTCTTCTCAATCTCCTTAATTCTTTCTCAAAAATTGAGGAGAAAATGGAAATTAAGGATGGAGAATTGAGAAAGTGTGAAGTTTGCGGATATGCAACTTCAACGAGGGTATGCAAGTTCTGCAGACTTTTGAGGCGAAAGACTCATTAATCTTTATAACGCATCAGGAGAAAAAAGATATTCATGAGTCGTATAGGCGGTGCTGGAGAGCTTTTTGGGACTAATGGTGTTAGGGGAATTGCAAACGAAGAGTTAACTGCTGAGATGGCACTTAATCTCGGAAGAACCATAGCCACTCTCAAACCGGGAACAATTGCAGTTGCTTCAGATACGAGAATATCTTCTCAGATGCTCAAATCTGCTGTTATCTCAGGAATCACTTCCGTTGGTTCTGATGCAATTGACCTCGGGTTTGCTCCAACTCCTGCACTCCAGTATTATGTTAAGATGAAGGATTCAGTAAATGCAGGAGTAATAGTTACCGCGAGTCATAATCCAAGGGAGTACAATGGGATAAAATTCGTGAGTTCGGACGGAACAGAATTCACAAGAGAGATGGATGAAGAGAGTGAGAGGGTTTACAAAAGTAAAAACTTCAGATCTGTGAAGTGGAACGAAGTTGGAATGGTCTTTTATGATGATTGCATAAGAGTGTATCTCGATGGAATAAAGAAATGTGTGAATGTTGAAAAGATCGGAAAGAGCGACTTCACGGTTGCGGTGGATTGTGGAAATGGAGCATCTTGTTACACAACTCCTCAGCTCCTTAAGGAGCTGGAGTGTAAAGTGATAAGTTTGAATGCTCATCCAGATGGAAGATTTCCACAGCGAGAACCTGAACCGGTTGAAGAGAATGTCACTCTTTTGAAAGAACTTGTGAAACTCTCATCTGCAGATCTTGGGGTTGCTCATGATGGGGATGCAGATCGTGCCACTTTTATTGATGAGAATGGGAAATTCATTTCTGAAGATGTTATGCTGGCTCTCATGGCTAAAAGATATGTGGAAAAGCATGGAGGAGGAATCGTTGTAACTCCTGTCTCAAGCTCAAGAAGAGTGGAAGACGTTGTTAAAAAAGCTGGAGGAGAAGTTATCTACACTGCAGTGGGCTCTCCTGTCGTTGCTCAGGTGATGAAAGAAAAAAAAGCGATTTTTGGAGGAGAGGGTAACGGAGGATTAATTTTCCCAGAATTTCAGCTAGCAAGAGATGGTGCTATGAGCGTTGCAAAGGTTCTTGAGTTAATTGCAGAGGAAGAGAGACCAATCTCGAAATTGGTGAAGGAGATACCAGAGTATCACATGATTAAAAAGAAGATTTCCTGCAAGAATAAACTGAAGCTCCTCGAAGGTCTCAAAAAAGAGTTTCCTGACGCAAATTTCACTGATGGGGCAAGAGTTGAATTTGAGGGTGGATGGATTCTCGTAAGACCTTCAGGTACAGAACCAATTGCAAGAATTTTCGCTGAAGCCAAAAGTAAGAAGAGAGCAGAGCAGTTGCTCCAGATAGGAGTGGAGACTGCAGAAAGGATTCTCAGTGGAGAATGAGCGTGAAATATGTTATAACGACACAGAGAGGAATGGAGAGGATTGCATCTTCCTTGATTGAGGAGTTATTCGGAGGTGAACCGTCTCTCAAACCGAAGATAGGAGGGTATGAAGGCTTAATTTTGATGGAGACTGAAGAGGAATTAAATGAAGAACTCCTGAAAAGCATTCCAGAGATAGAAAAAATTGTAAAGATAAGAAAAGAGGTTGAAAATCCAAGCACTGAGACGCTCGCTGAGATTTGCAGAGAGATATCCTCTGAAATTCCTCAGAACTCAACTTTTGCAGTAAGGGTAAAAAGGAGGGGAAAACACAATTTCACTTCTAAAGACCTCGAAACTCTTGCAGGGGAGTTAGTTCTAAAGGAGAGAGAAGATCTTCGGGTAAATCTCAGCAATCCTGATTATGTAATTATGGTGGAAATAATAGACAACTGGGCTGGAATAGGGGTTATAAAGGGAGAAGAAATTTACAAGAAGAAGATCGGAAAAAGAGATTCCAGAGAAATTACAGAAAAGATTACTTTGGTTCAGTTGATTTATGAAGCAGAAGATCTTAGAGGTGTTGAGAGAGTTGCTTCGTCTATCGGAAGATCAGCTCAGGCTTTTGAGGTGAAAAAGCTCATAATTGTTTTTGATTCTCCAATCAGTGCTAAAAAGCTTGAAGTTTTCCTTAGAGGAATCGAAGATGGTATAAGTTCAAGACGCGAAATTCAGGAGAGATCTTACGGGAGAAAAGTTAAAAAGGTTCCAGTCTTCATTTATGAGATCTATCAGCTTCTCAGAGATATCAGAAAAGGGAGAAATCTAATAATAATCACTGATCCAAGAGGAAAGAAGTTAGATGAGGTCAGAGAGGAATTGAAGGAGAGAATTTACAAGAGCAAAGATATATACATTTTCAACGGTTCAAATAAAGGAATTCCAAGCGGTTGTTTCAGATTTGCTGATTTTGTTTTAGATCTTGCACCCCATATAACCTATCCAACTGATCAAGCCATAACTGCATCAATTATCTCTCTCCTGAATCTCTGAGTTTGAAGATGGGAGGTATCGAAAGAAGAATTATCGAAATTCCAGAAACTGCAAGTGAAATTCTCAATGAAAACAAATCTGCTATGCTCATGAAGAGTAAAGTTCCTATTGCAGAGCCGAGAGATCCCATACTTCCTCTAAGTCCCATTGCAATTCCTCTTTCATCTTCTTTGGTACTCTCTGCGACTATTGAAAAAACTATTGGAAGATAGAGACCGACTCCAAGACCCCACAGAGTTGAGAGTAGGACTATAAAGATTATGTTTACGGAAAAAGAAATAAGAAGAATCGAGAAACCTGTTAAAAGAGCGCAGGTAATGAGTATAATAATTTTTCTCGAGGAGGTTAAAAGAGACTGAGAGAAAAGTCTTATCACCGTTGAAATGCCCATCCTTGTTGCGGTTATAATTCCTATAAGAAAAGATGAAAAACCTATTTCCGCAAGATAAAGCGGGAGAAGAGATGCTCCCAAGCCGAAGCTCATGAACATGATGAAGGAAACATAAGAAGCAATTAAAATCTCTTTCCTCTTTAGCATTTTGAATGCATCCAGAAGCGACAAAAAAGACCTCTTCAAAATAGTTTTGGTCTTAGTTCTCCCCTTTTTAACCTCTATTCTTGAATACAGCAATATTGCGAACACAAGAGAGGAAATGGAGAGAAAAAGAAGAGCGAAGAATAAAGGAATCATTCCAAAGAGATCTCTCAATTTACCTCCTATTGGGGGACCGAGAAACCATCCAAGACCCATGAAAAATGTGTAGAGATGAAGAGGGCCTCTGAATTTTGTGATGAGAGATGGAGATGTTACCCAAGTTACTGAGTGCCCGATTCCTAAAAGAGCTTGAGCTACGAAGATAAGTGGAGGGAAAAATAAAGAGCTTAAATAAAATATCGGAGAGAGAAGCATTGAAATCGCACCTGTAAGAATCACTCTGTTATCTCCTATATAATCTGAGAGAGAGCCTATAGGAATTCTGAGGATGACTTGGACGATGTAATAAGTAAAGACAACATATCCAATCTCTTTCATTCCCAAACCTGTATCTTGAGCAAAAAGAGGGATGTAAGGATTGATCATGCTCACTGCAAGAGAAGAGATTCCTGCGAAGAGGGTGAGTAAAAGAGTCTCTCTTTTCATGAAGGGTCACATTTCTTCTCTTCACTTAATTTTCACTTTTGCACTGAGAAAAACAGGACCTCTAACGTCAATTTTTTTGTTTTTTCCAGTTATATATCTCTGTACGTTAGGAGAGATTTCAACATTTATATCTCCCGGAGATTTTACAACTCTGACTCTATGGACACCATCCTCCCCTCTCATCACAAATTTCTCGATCTCTGCGGATGCCTCATTTGCAAAAGCTTCTGCAAAAATTATTCCAGTTGAGACACCATTTTCAAAGTATTTTCTGTGTTTCTCATCCTTCGGAACTGCTATTATAGAACCATCAAGTACCAAGATCTCATTAAAAGCTGCAGGGCCTGCCAGTTTAACCTCCTCAACTTCGAGAACGCTAACTTCGACATCCTTTTCAAAGAGTCTTCCTTCCCACACTTTGAACTCACAAGGACCTCTTTCTTCTCCGTATTTTAAGAAGCCATTGTAAATTGCGAGTGCAATTTCTCTTCCCTCTTTGGTTATTGGAGTTTTTTTCAATCTTATCATTGATGCAATTTCTCGATCACTCATCTTCCACTCACGGTAAAACTGAGGAAACACGAGCTCTCTTACGTCGCTATAACCATAAAGTATCATTGCAAGTCTCTCAACACCTAGTCCGAGGTTCATTACTGGATAAGGAATATTGTAATGGCATAGAGCAGTGGGAGAGTAAATTCCGAAAGTTGCAATCTCAACCCAACCATCCGAATATTTCGTGTTACTACCCTCTAGTTTAGGATGATAGGCAAAGACCTCTGTCTGAGTTCCCGGAATGTAGTACTTCGATCTTTTCTCATCTTCTTTGAATTTGAAATCTTCAAAACCGAATTGGGAGAGAAGGGCTTCCGCAACCGCTTTTCCGTCATCTACGTTCACTTCTTCATCCAAGAGAATACACGAAGCTGAAAAATATGACATAAGTCTTGTTGCATCCTCGGATTGCTCCCTCCTGAAGCACCTGTCAATTGAAAAGAGCTTTATCGGAAGTTCCAACCTCCACCAGAGTTCTTTAAGGGTTAAGAACCATCCAGATGTCATATGACTTCTTAAGGTAATTCTCGTTGCTTCTGGGTTCATTTCTTTAAATTCTGGAAAGACCTCGTCTATTATTCTAGTCCCAACATCATCACCGGTTTTCAAAGCTTTTCCAACTTCATAAGCCAGATCATCTCCTGAAATGCTCCCTTTCTTATACTCGTGAAGCGTTTTTCTAAGAGCTTCAACTTCCTCATCAAGAATTTCTCTCCCGAGAAGTTTACTCACAAGAGAAATCTTCTCCTCCGGAAGGCCTACATCGGGTCTCGGAAGGCCTGCGAGATAGAAACATCTATCCAGAACTGCATCTGCTTCTTTACCGAATTGCCTTCTAACTTCAATCTCCTCAATGAAAATTGGATTGACAACTTCAGAGAAACCCATCCGAAGATAAGCCTCTCTCAACTTTGCAATGGTCTCGAAAAGAGGATGAGATAATCCATATTTTATCCTATTTCTCGGATACCTTCTGTTAACATCTTCGATCGTGAGAATTTCTTTACTTTTCAACCAAGCTGAAACAAAATCTTCTTCAGTGTATTTTTTCCACTCCTCTGGATTGAACTTCATGAAGGAGCCCTCACTTTACGATTACTCTAAATCCTTTCTCCCTTGCAAGCTTCTCAAGCTCATTTTTCGTTCTCTCATAATCAAATTCCTTATCATGGATTCCATAAGTGTAGAGTTTTCCTTTAGCTTTTATCGTAATTCTCGGTCTTAAACGTGGCAAAAACGGTATATTCCTCCCATTTTTATTCTTCTTACTGCCTCCAATTAAGGTAACTTCCTCGATATCTTCGTAGTTAAGGGTTATTTCTCTATCTGCCATATTCCTTGCACTTTCAAGACCTTCTGTAGACAAGATTATTTTCATCATCCTTGCATTCCTCTTGGGAATTTTCATTGCCATTGTTACGAGAGTGTGTCTGGAATAATATAGCAGAAGAACATCTTCTTCTCTGAAAAAAATGTCGCAAAGTTGTACAGGCATTGAACTTGTCATAGTGTAGTGTATCCAGGAGATAATCTTGTTATTTTCACTCATTTTCTCGCTCTCCTTCTTCTCTCAGCTCTCGTCATCTTTCTTGAACCTCTTTTACTCTCATTTGAGAGTCCATAAAGATAGCCTAACATACCTACGAACATCAAGGCTGAGAGAAGATAATTGCGCTGAATCAAGAAATAGACTCCAAGAACGAGACCTATAACCGCCATCACGAGGTTGATCTTTTTAAGGTTTTTGAAATAAGCCCGGGCGAATCTTCTTTTAAAACCTGTAAAGGAGCCCTTCTTCGGATCTTCTATTATGTATTTATTCTTTCCAGAAGCAATTTTGTTCCAATCATCGAACTCCATATGTTTTCCTACGAGATCCTTATTTTCCGATTCGAGAAGCTTCATCGTAATTCCACTTGTCCTCAGCCACTTCGAGTTACAATTTGTACAAACTATTATGTTCTTCTCTTCAAGATCCAATGCTTGCTCTGCTTTACAAACTGGACATCGAGGGATCAGTTTATTTATCGCTCTCTTCCGAATCTCTTCGGTCATAACTCTTCCTCGAAACCCTTTTTAAGATCACTTTATATTTAAGAGCTCATGTAATTATCTCTTTCGGTTGAGATGTTGGGGGAAGAAAATGCAATTCAAGATTGAGGCTGAAGATGGAGATGCGAGATGCGGTATAGTAAAACTTCGAAGGGGATCTTTCAGAACTCCAGCTTTCCTTCCAGTTGCAACACTCGCTTCTGTTAGAGCTCTGGACTCTGAAGATCTCAAAAAGCTCGGAGCAGAGGTCATAATAGCGAATACTCTTCATCTCCACATAAGGCCGGGAGATGAAGTAATAAAAAAACTTGGAGGGATTCACAAATTCATGGGATTCAACGGAATTATCGCAACAGACTCTGGAGGCTTTCAAGCTTTTTCACTTGGTGACGGAAAAGAACATGGAGTCGGAAAAATTGCAAATAATATCTTCCTTGAAGGTTTTAAAGGGGAAGTAGAGAGGGGAGAAAGATTTGCATTCATAGATGATAAAGGTGTGACTTTCAAACATCCCTTAACTGGTGCGAAAGTTCATTTAACTCCAGAGCTCTCCATGAAGATTCAATCGAATCTTCAATCGGACATAGTTTTCGCTCTCGATGAATGCACATCACCTCTTGCGGATAAAGAATATACTGCAAGAGCTCTTGAGAGAAGTCATAAATGGTTTAAGGAGTGTTTGGAGCATAAGGACGATAAACAGGAATTCTTCGCAATAGTTCAGGGTGGAGAATACAAGGATCTCAGAGAAGCTTCAGCAAGATTTCTTTCAAAATTTGACGTTTCAGGTTATGGAATAGGTGGATCTCTCGGAAAGAGCAAAAGAGATATGCTTAACATCTTGGAGTGGGTAGTTCCAATTCTTCCAGAAGAGAAGCCGAAACATCTCTTAGGCATAGGTGCGGTTGAAGACATCTTCAACTGCGTAGAAAGGGGAATAGATATGTTTGATTGTGTTTCGCCTACGAGATGGGCGAGGAGAGGGCATCTTTACATATCTCCTGAAGCTGGAGGAACTCCGAAGAATAAATTCAGAATAAATATCGAGAACTCGAGATTCAGAGAAGATGATAATCCTGTTGATGATTCATGCGATTGTTTTGTCTGCAAAAATTACTCACGAGCTTATCTAAGACATCTTTTCACCTCAGAAGAGCTCACTTATTTCAGACTGGCATCTTATCACAACCTCCACTTCATGCTCAGACTCATGGAGAGAATCAGAGAAGCAATAAAATGTGGAGAATTTCTCGAATTTAAAAAAGAGTGGTTAGGATATATTTGAGATTCTGAAAATCCGAGATGTGGCTCCGCTAACCGACCCGGGATCATGCTTTTCACCCGAGCGTGGGGAACGGAGCCCCATTTTAAATTTACTTTCTGAAATCAAATAAAATCGTTGCGGAAAAGTCTCAGTGACGCAAAAATTAAATAAGAGTTCAAAAAACTTCATTCCCGTGTTCAACGAGATTCTCTGGTTTGTGATGATGTTCACAATTTTCATTGCCATAACACTGGCTTACAAATTTTTCGGGAAGAACGGACTCTATGCTTGGGTGGCAGTTTCTGTCATCCTTGCAAATGTTCAAGTTGCCAAGATTATCAGTTTTTTCGGTTTTGTTACTGCGATGGGAAACGTAATTTATGGAAGCTCATTTCTGGCTACAGATATTCTTACTGAAAAATATGGAGTTAGAGCTGCGAGAAGAGCTGTTTTTATTGGATTCTTCATGCTAGTTGCAACTGCGATAATAATGAAGCTCACTTTGCTTTTTATACCTCATCCTGATGATACTCTTAGTCCAGCTCTGGAACAGATTTTTGGATTCATGCCAGATGCAACTATAGCAAGTTTAACAGCATATATAATCTCCCAGCTTCACGATGTCTGGGCATTCGAATTCTGGAAGAGAAAAACTGAAGGTAGACATCTCTGGCTCAGAAACAATGCATCCACGATGGTCTCTCAACTTATAGATAATCTGATCTTTACCACTCTCTTCTTCATAGTGTTTAACCCATCCTTCGTCTCCTCCATTGGATTATCAGGAATATTCGAGATTTTCATAACTTCCTACTTTATGAAGTTCATAGTTGCGGTTTTCGATACACCTTTCATTTATTTGAGCAAGAAAATTCAACCAGAAGAGATTTGAGATGAAGTGCTACTGCTTTTAACGATCTGGATGTGGAAAACTTTTAATTAGCATTCAACACATAACGGAGCGGGAACATTCTCCATAGATTTTTAATCATTCTCTCTAAGCTCTCTCACTTCATCCCCAAGCAGTTCTTCGAAGAGAAGCTTCTGGAGTTTCTGAAATACGCAAATTACTATGAAAAACGCCGGGGGTGGGATTCGAACCCACGCGGTGCATAAGCACCACCGGCTCTCAAGGGGCGTAAAAACCGATTTAAGCCAAAAGAAACAAGGAATAAACTTCAAAGACTATAGGGAGGAATATATTCAATGGGTTAAGAATAAATCGAGAGGAGAGCGTGGTTTTATTGAGGGGAGGACACTTAAAATGTATCTCCGTTACCTCGATAAATACGCCAAACCCTTTTCAAGTAAACATGAGCTATCGAAAATCGTTCAGAGCGTGCCGAAGGGGAGAAGATGGTTTATTCTGGCTCTCCGCCACTTCTTCAAATTTCTCGAGGAAAGAGATTATGTGGATGATGTCGAGCTCTTCAGATTGAGGAAGGCCATTCCCGTGCCGAAAACTGGAGCCGACCCGGAGTATCCACCCACTCAGGAGATAGTTAGAGGCTATCAAATTCTCAAAAGAGAGGAATTGAGACTCCTCTACTGTGTGCTTCTCTATTCAGGAATCCGGGTTGTGGAGGGTGTCCACATGCTCAAAAACTTCGACCCCTCGAGTTTGATTAGAATAAACGGAAAGGCTTACCGCTATCCTATTAATTGGGAGAGAGGCACAAAGCGGGTCTTCTTTGCATATCTCCCCGGCTTCTTCGTCCCGTCTCTCAGAAAAGCAGATCTCCCAAATTATGAAACCGTGAAAAAACTCCTCTGGCTGAAGGACAGAGGGGTAAACATCACCTCGAAGAAACTCAGGAAGTGGTCGGATAACTTCCTCGTGGAGTGTGGAGTCCCCGAGAGAATAGCCGATTTCATTCAGGGGAGAGCTCGAGTTACCGTAGGGTCGAAACATTATCTGGAGATGATTCACCACGCCGATCGATGGTATACTCAGATCGTCGATAAATTTCCACGATTGGAGTGAAAATTTGTTTAGATATCCAGCTCTCTGAAAGATGAGTGATCGAGAGACATCGTGGAAAATAAACAGTTATTCGCCACAGTCGTGGAAAAATCAGGAGACCCGTTTCCAATGGCATTTTCAGCATGTTACCCCTAGGGGTAAATACGTTAAAACCCCATTAAAACCGGGGGGTGTGGTATGTTTGTATATGAAGAAATTTGTTTTCGAGTGTGAGATACATATAAATATGATGTGAATTAAATTTTACATATACTCCCCGGGGAGGTGCACCTCTCATGAGTGTTATTCGAGTTGGTGGGGTAATCACATCACCGAATGTGGATACCGTGGAGACGTCACAGGGAAAATATGTCATAGCAAATAGAAAAAAGCTCACAAAAACACAGGAGAGGCTTTTGAGAGAGGGCGGTAAAATATTTTCCCCAAAAACCAAGCGGACTTATTCTTTATCTAAGAGAATTCCAAAAGAGGCTCGAAATATTATTTTTGAAGAAACAGAAAAAGGAGCACGGGTTGTTTATTCTCTCCCCCAAAAAACGGGGACTCGAGAGACCTTGATAAAGGTTGGAGGAGTTTTGACAGACCCGAGTCCGAAAGTTCTCGAAACCCCGAGAGGCGAAAAATACGTTTTAAGCGAGGGAAAACTCACAACTCCTCAAATCGAGGCTCTTAGAAAAGGAGCGAAGTTTGTTTCCCTGAAAACTCAGAGAGTTTATCAACTTCAGGAACCCATACCCTCTGAAGCTCAAAATATCAGAATTCGAGAGACGGAAAGAGGCCTCGAGATCTTATACGAAATCGAGGGGGAGAAGAAACGGAAAGTTGTTAGCGAGAGAAAAGTTAGAGGGGGCGGTTTTCAACCCTTAACCGTGGATGTGTTTGAGAGGCAACCGTTCTCATGGCTTACAAGGGCGAGTGAATACACGGGTGAGAAAACTTCTTCTCTCGTCTCTCTTCTCACGGGCTCGAAGACCGCCGGGAAAGTTGCCGGTGGTTTCGTCTCATCAATTATCTCCACACCCGTGGAGATTTTGAAGACCCCCCGATACATCGGCGAGGGCTCACAGTTTTTGGCGAGAAAACTTTCTACTGGAGAGCTCGTGAAGAGAGCTCGAGAAATTCCCTCACCAGAGGACATGAAAATTGTGAGGGGCTCATCTCCATCATCCATTTCCGAGGGGTTCAGGCTCGCCACTCAGGGAATGAAAGAACGTCCTGAGGCTTTCGGCACTCTTGTTGCCGGAATCACCCTCGGGGGATACGGTCTCCTCAGAGCGGTTCCCGAAACGAAAATCACGAAAGCAGAAATCGGGAAAGGTGCCTCGGGGCTCCCCGAAGTTGTCGTGACTCAAAAAGAGAAACTCGGGTTTATTGGAAAATCAATGAAACAGGAAGCGGAGATTTTACGAGAGCAACTCGTGAAGGAAATTAAAGGAAAAACACGAAGAGCGGTGCGTGTTGAATACATTCAAGAGATTGGCAGAGAAAGGAACGTTAAGAAAATAATAACTCCAAAAACCGAGAGGAAAATTGAGACACAGAAAGCACAACCACGCTTTGAGGTTCTTCCAAAAGTTGGAGGGGGAATTGAGGCGAGTGCGGGGGAAATAAAATATCGTGGAGGATTTCTCATTGAGGTGACACCAGAAGGAGCTCGAGGAAAATTCGTTTCAACGTCCTCTCTCCCGGGTGTGAGGAAAAGATTTGGATTGCGAGTTGATGTTGAAAAGAAAATCGAAAGTGTGGAGAGACTCAACAAAAAGCGGGTGAAACTTTCGGGAGAGCTCAGAGAGAGAAGACTCGCCGTGAAAGAAACTCGAAGTGAGAGGCTCATCCCGAGGAGATCACGCCTCACAGTTTTCGAAGAGAGGAGAACGCCCGTAACTCAGATCTGGGCAATCAAATATGATAAAGCCCCCCTCGTGAAACCGAGTTATCAGCTTCACTCTCTCGTGCCTCTCGTTGAGAGAGAACCTTTCTTTGATTTGAACATTTTTGAGAGATCTCCACACTTCTGGTTCTTCTCAGAGGTGCAGAAGAGAAGACCTCTCCCGAGCTTTGTGTTTCCAAATCCTCTGAGCACGTTTCTTTCTCCCGAGGCGTTACTCACCGATGAGGTAGTGACACCCGAGACGGCGAGAATTCGAATTTCAAAATATGACACTCTCCAGAAAGGGAGAGGCTCAGTGAAATCAATACCCGGGTTTTTGAATCTCGAGATCACATCTTCTCTTGGTTTAACTAAATCGAGGGTGAGAGAAAAAGCAAAAGAGAGAGCTTTAACAATTTCGAGGGCTGCAACAAAAACGAAAACAGAGGAACCCAAAAAACCGCCAAAATCAATTTTCTTCTTCCCCGATTTTGGTGGAAGATCGAAGGGGGAGAGGAGGGAGAAACTCAAATTCTCTGGATTCTCTCTGAAACACAATATCACACCTCTTGCTGACTGGTATGCGGTTACGATGACTGAGGCCATGTTCAAATACGCCCCACGGGTGAGAAGGCCTGAAAAGAAGAGGGAATACAAAAAATTGATGGAGAGGCTGGGATTTGGTCTCACGTTCCCAACACGTGAGCTCGAGGGATTGAAGAAGTCCCCGAAGAAAAATAGGCGGGGGAAGAATTTAAACTTTTTGTGATTTCTTTCGGCTCTGCCCCCATTTTTGACTTCGAATAATGTTATCGGCATAGAGAGTTTGCGTGTATGTCATTAACTGATCTGTTCGAGCGTGTCGAACCATCTTTGCAACAATAGCGGGGTTATAGCCCTCCTTGAGTCTTTGAGTTATCCATGCATATCTTAGACTGTGTGTGTTGTAACCCTTGAGAGATGCCCATTTCTTGATTCGATTCAGTAAGACGTCATCGGGGACATTTAAATGATCTTTGAAGAAAATTCTCATTTTATCAGGAAGAATCTCTGGAATTTTGATTATTCTAAACTTCTCGTGTTTTTTCAGCTTTTTACTCTTTTTCTTTCTCACTCTAACCTCTTGTTCTCTTTCTCCTGTTTCAACCCATTTCTTAAAGGCCTCTAAGGTCTCGGAGATTCGAGCTCCGTTAAAGAGTTGCGTGGCGAGGATTGAATAATACATTAGTTGTATCTCTTCCCTCTTACCCTCGGGTGGCCAGAGTTCGTTGATTTTCTGTTCGAGATACTCCTCAAACTCCTCGTAATCAATTCCTTTGTCCCAGACAATTTCTCTTTTATTTTTTTCAGGCATTTTTCATCACCTCCTATCTTCTTTTTGAAAAGGTAATCAAATCTTCACAGGATTACCATTTTTTACGCCCAATCTCCGTTCTCCGCCGAGTTTTGCGTTCCCCAAGATTAATCTAATAAAAAAGGGGGAGAGAGGGGGTGGATAGTTCACTTTATTCTCACCTCCTTGTAAGGAGGCGGAACTCCTCAATCCCCCTTCCACAGTAGTATTTCCCTCCCCGTTCATGGAGGAAGACACACTCGCCAAATTTCACTCCACAGTATTTTTGACAATCACTCGGGCGTAGTGCCTTTTTTAAAACTCTTCTGGGTTCCTTTATTTTCATTTTAATATCACCTCCTTCTTCCTTTCTTTTGAGAGAGGAGCGTGATCATCTCCATATCTTTCTCTCAAAAATCTCTCGAGTTCCCAATTTTGAAATCGGGCGAATTCGCTTTTATCGAAAATAATGTGCTTTCTACTGTAGAAATTTAAAACACCCGGTTTTCTCTCGTTTGGGTCAATCTCGGTGAGATAGAATTCTTTTCCGTTTTCGATTATCAAGAAGAGATCAACGTTTAGAGCTAAGGCAACTCTCTTCATCAACACAAATTCATGGGCTGGGATCCAGAATTCGGGATAAATGTCTGCGTTTTTGTATCTCTTGAGTTCGGCAATGGCTTTTATTTCTCCCCCAACCTCAAGGACGAGGTCGATGTCACAAATATTGACTTTCTGACCGTTAATCGTTCGAAGTCGTGGAAGTTTTAGGTCGATAGGTTTGTAGGGGCACGACTCACAGGTTTTAACGGCTCGAGAGATCATTTCTCCTCCACCTCCTTCTCCTTTTCAGCCATTCGAGAAGAATAACCGTGATGACAACGAAAAGGAGAAAATCGAGATCGCTCATTTCTCAATCACCTCTCCTCTGTTTTTAAGCCATCCACGGGCGTATTCGACAAAATATTCGGTTTTCTCGGGGCGATAGTCCTCTGCGAAAGTAAAAACCCGTTTTATTTCATTTTCGGGGTATCCAACCTCGAACATCAAGCACGCTAACCAGTGGCGAGCTTTTCTTTCACACCCTTCATGCCTCTCTGCTATTTCAAGATCTCGAGTTAAACGCCCGTGTTTTTGAAGAACCTCGAGGTATCTCTGAATGAATTTCTCTCTCCAATTACCCTTTTTTCGAGCTCTGAATCCTGTAAGTCTCAGTTTCAGACTTTTGAATTTCTGATGATCGAGCTTTGCCCCAATTTTGAGGTCTTCGAGCTCGAACCAGTCTTTGAGTTGCTCACTCTCTTCGATTTCTGGAAAATGATATCTCCCTTCCTTGGAGAAATGAAGGATCGAGTTTACGTCGAATTTTATCAACCAATCTGGATTCAGAGGAATACAAAGTCTTCCAGTCTCTCCGTGAATCGAAAACGGATGTTTAACAACTCGAGCGATATCTGAGGAGATTCCCCTATCAACGTTTTTCAGACTGAGAGAGCTCGTAATCTTATCACAAAGTCTTGAAAGAGTCTCTCTCGGGTTTTTCAACGGAACGGGGTCACAGTAAACTCGAACGTGAAATCCTTTTTTACCCGAAAATTGGACGTAGGGAGTTATTCCGTGAGAGAGGAAGAATTTAACCAGCTTTCGAGCCTCGAGGAATGAGGAGAAAAGATCGTTTTCATTATCAAGATCGAAGATGATACCATCGATGACTGCAGTCTCCCGGATCCAAACTCCGTTCTCATCGATTTCCGTGAAGGAGAAGTTCGAAATATAACAGTCTTTGAAATCGTTCTTTTCTGAGAGCCAGAGAATTCTCTCTGGGTCCCTGACAATCGTGTTTCGGTAAAACTTCTTCTTAATAATGAGATCTCCCGTTTTTCGATCTCTCTTTTGTTTGAGCTCTCTCCTCGCAAATTCTCTTGGGTATCGAGAGCGGGTGAAAACGTCAATCGCCTGGATCCTATCCTCTCTGGGTATTTCAACCATCGAGCCCCACCTCCTCCTTAAGTTTTTTAATCAACCTATCCCTCTCGACCTCGAAAAAGGCGAGAATGTCTTTCAGAAGTTTGATTTCATTCCTCTCCTTATCCCCACTGAGAATCTTCCTGAACTTAATGCCAATATCGGGATCCCGAGCGTAAACCCGATCTCTAATTGTTTTAAATAGTGTTTGAGTTGCCCGATCGAGGTCTCCCCGTTCCAGAGCATGTAAGAGCTCAACTCTCATATTCTGGAATCTCTCGTCAGCGAAAATCGAATGCTCGATCGCTCGAGCGTTTTCTTCCCACTTCCGTGCGGGGGAATACTCATTGAAATTTATTTTTGTGCACAAACTACTTATCGAAACCTCTTCATAATCCCCCTTTTCCTCTAAATCAGTTTCTGAATTTCCACGAATTTCCATCGAATTTTCACTGGTGATATCTTCATCTAACTCGTCAGTATCTTCTTCCGATTGAAGTTTCCACTTTTCCACCGAAATATTGTTGTATATATGTTTTTCATCGACCTTGTCCCTGAGTGGATAATAGACAAACCCCTTAACGTCATCGAAACATATATGTGCATATATATCCCTGGAAAAGTGGAAACTTCGATCGAGCCAATCTTTGAACTCCTTTTCGCTGAAAAACTCCTCTAAATTTTCGGTGGAAATTACTGGAAATTCACCGTTCTCCTCTGAGTAATTCAGCACTTTATAGACGTTTTTCCTTCCACGCCCCCCTTCGACCAGTTCGAAGAAACCCCAAGCCTCCAAGTCCCTGACCAGCTCGTGCAACCGGGATTTCGATATATGGAAGTGTGGTCGAAGATCGTAGACGGTAAACTTACCGTCCTCTCCTACACTTTTTGAAACCTCAAGAATCTTTTCATGAAGCGGAGTCAAACCGGTGAGAGTGGGTTTTATTGAACTCCTAACGAGCTCCCAGACAAGATAGAAATCAGCAAGTGTGGCAATGATAACCCGTTCCGTGCCCATATCAAGAACCTTCCTATTCCGTTGATGCAAAAAAGCCGAAACCTTAACAAGATCGAGAATTTTCTTGAAATCCCTTCGAACTCTGGTCATTTTCGATGGAAAAATTGAAGCGAGCTTCCTCGCAAAGGGAATTAAAACTCTTACAGGCTTTTCATGATTCTCACTCCGTAAAATCCTTACCGCAGCTCTGAGAACCTCAAAATCCTCCTCACCCAGATCCTGGAGCTCCCCTGACGCTAACCCAGCTTCAAACTCGAGCACTTTTTTGGTCTGCTCCTCTCCTGAGTCTGGAGTCAGCACCCAGATTCTCGTTGCTCTCTCCTCATCGAAACGAGCTTTCGTGGTTGTTGACACGAAAACGGGTTTGCCTTCCGTTGATACCTCCACAACCTGTAGATTTCCGTTCTCGTCTTTGATTGTAGTTAAGAGGCTCAACCTCCCCTCGGAGATCCAGGCTCTGAGCATCGCCTCAGCTTCCTGGCTCAAACCGGCTGTTTCTTCGATCACAAAGACTTTGCCTGTGAGATTCCTCCCAATCCGATCGAGGGCAGCCGGAGTCACCCTTGAGAACCACAGGACATCTTCAATGAAAATCTCAGAAATTTGCCCCACAGTGTAACTCTTTCCAGCCCCGCTCTCTCCAACAAGGATTACAGCCTGAGGAGCAACTTCTTTTGACAGGAAAATCATGAAAAGAAGGAGCTTCAGATCATCCTCTCCAACTATTCGCTTATCCAGAATCTCTCTAACCCTTTTCAGGATCTCTGGATCCTTCAGGAGTTCTTCAGCCTTTTTCCTGATCTCGTCGGGGATAACCTCTTCTCTTTTCTCCTCTGCTTTTTGAGCCCCCTCAAAAGATCTAAGCCAGTTGAGAAAATCCTCTGAAGAGTGGAGAAGAACGAACATCCCTTCCACTTCAGCCCGTGAAACGTCCAATCCTAATGCACAGAGCTTTCTTCGAACTCTATCAATCTTCGGATTGAACAAATCCTCAAGCTCGAACGTTACACGCAGCCCATCAAAAGAAAATGTGCAGAGAAATCCCCGCTCCTTTCTCTCGAAGACGGCGGCAACCCGCTCTCCCCCAATATTAAACACGACAACAAACTGCCTCCCCTCACCTTCAACTTCAATAGATTCGAGGGAAAGATTTAATACTTGAGAAGTCCCACTCTCTTCTGTAGATCTAACCGCTTTCTCCTCCCCGTCCATTTTTTATTTCACCTCACTCCTCACTTTTCTCCTTTCCTTGTTCGAACTCTACCCCGAGTAAATCCACGTAAACGTCGATGGCTCGCCTCACAACCTCCGACTCAGAGCTCACACCCAAGCGGTTCTTGATGACTGTGATCTTCCTAACATAGGCTGGCGGGAGGCTGACGAATTTTCTCACGACATTCATTTTTTACACCTCCAACATTTTATTCCTACAACATAATGTAGCAACAATTATATATAAGGTTTTCGCCATAATGTTGTATAGCAAAAAATGGAGGGTGTAAAATGAATGACCTCGTGTTAAAATATGGCATGCCCACCCTTAAAACAATTCTAAAAAACGGAAATAAAGCGAGATACAAACAGATTCTCGAAGAATTTCCAGCCACATCAGGGACTCTTAGCAGAGTGTTAAAAGCTCTTGAAGAAGAGGGGTTAATAGAAAGAATTGTAGATTCAAACTTACGTCCACCAGTGAGCTATTATTCTGTGACGGAGAGGGGGCGTGAATGGATTAAGGAAGACACCAAAACCATGGCACTTTTAGTTTTTGATCATAAAGAGATTGAGGATCTCATTGAAAAACTACGAAAGCTCATCGAGAAAAAATGAAGCCAAACTTTCCTTTTTTAATTCTCAATTTTGAGGGTGTGGTTAAAGAGAAGGATGAAATTATTCTTCCAGTCGAAACAAAAAGAGGAGAGTTTGTTTTTAGGATTCTTCCTTCTCGAGTGGGGCAGACCGCTGATTATGAGATGACGATAGTAGAGCGAAACGGGGAGATCTGGGGTGAGATCTACACGAGAGAGTTCGATCTGATGAAACGGGGCGAGGTAAGTGATGAGATGTTGATCAAACTCTATCACGAAGTAACGCACGGAGATGAGAGAGTTATCTGTCCGCTCAATTCCGCTCTCAGGATGTATCGAGAGAAACATCCCGATGTATTTAGATTCCATAGGTTTGAAAATTACATGAGAATAGAAAACCTTATGGAAGATGTTCTTTCCGTCCCAGTGCTGACGTTTTATTTTGAAAGAGAAGACATAATCAAAACTTTGAGGATATCTAAGAATAGGCTGATATTGAGAGAGAGCTTTCAATCACTTTATGATTTTTCTGGGGATGTTGATAAGAAAAATTATTTCAAATTTCACCGGTTGTGGGCAAGAAAGACGTGTATCTCTTCGGATCTCAAAGAGATTGAAGATAAAATCCTCCAAGGAAAAATTAAGTGGAAAAGTGAATACATCAATCGAACGTTCTCGAGGTTGGATGAGTTCTTCATCTTCATGGAAAATCTCGAATTTACTCCAAGACTCAAGTTTTATCGCCCCACTTTTTTAAAGTGGTTAATTCGAAGACCGAGAAACTACCGATCTCTTCTCTCTTTTGTCGAAGAGAAACTTAGGATGTGCTCACTCTTCGAGAGACCAAGGTGGGAAATGGAGAAAGAAAGGATCCAGCGAATAATCGATTAATTTCCCTCTTTTCATTTTTCCCTTCCCCCAAAGGTTTTTCGATCCCTGTCTTTTTGTCATCAGTTAAAAAATGTTTTATATATTAAATTCGCCTCGAGTAAAGTGAGGATTTTAGACATATACTCAAACCTTTGAGAAAATTTAAAACACACACAAATATAGAAAACTCGAAAAGAGAGGAAAAATATGTGTGTGCAGAAAATATGAATAGAAAGAAAACCCCCTTCAAAACCCTCACTTTACTCGCACCCATTTTAATGTTAAATTCGAATTTTTATAATAAAATGGGATAGGGAAAGGTTTTATGCCCATTTTATGCGCATAAAACTAATCATGCCGAGGCCTAATCATAACAAAACGAGGGTTCACCTCACCATAAACAAAGACATCCTCGAAGCTTCCCGCCAATACATTCCAAATCTAAGCCAGTTCTTCGAAGAAAAGCTCATTGAGTTCTTAAAATATCTGAATCGCCCGATAACAAAAGATTTTTATGGGTCCGCCCGGATTCGAACCGGGGACCTCCTGCGTGTGAGGGATTCAAAAATAGAGGAATTAAATCAGATTAACGGTGAAATAAAGTTCTCTGAGGGGATTTTGAAAGACTATCTCGAACACAGATTCTCTCAGGTGAACTCAGAAAAAAGCAAATACTGGATAGAAAAAGGGGTTAGAGAATACATTAAACGCCATGGCTATGTTCTCAGCAAAGACAGGATTCTGAAGTATCAGAACTGGTTCATGCAGAATTTTGGTTATGAAGGTCAGAGACATGCATACCTCCAGTTCAGGGCATTCCTGAAATATCTCTATAAGATCACGAAGAATCCAGTTCTCTTAGATTTCATGGAGTTGATGACCAGACCGAAACGACAATCGAAGAAGATCAATCAAATAATACTCAGAGAGCCAGATGTCCTCAATTTGGTTGAGGCTGTGTATAAACTACCTCCTTCTCCCTATGACCCCTCATACAGATCAGCCTACCACAAACTGAAATTCATTGCGGGAATTCTTTTCTCAGCCTACACGGGGCAGAGACCACAGGCAACTACAGGTAAATTGACCTTTAAAGACTTCGAGGAGGCTCTTGAAAGAGACCCGCCCATCCTGTGGATACCAGAAGAGAAGGATAAAGAGTCATTCCCCCACTGGGTTCCCCTCCATCCTGTTGTGGTTGAATGGCTTACCCCAGTCCTCGAATTTAAAGAATTGTCACAGTCGGACAGACCATTTCCTTACGACTCGCTCAGAAAGCTCATCGACAGCTTAAACATTAAGGCAACACACACAGGAAGAAAAATCACCTATTCTCATCTCAGGAAGTTTTTCGAACAGATGTGCAACAACGTGTTGATGGTTCACCCAGGATTGAGAGACTACATTATGGCACATAACACAGGCAGTTTGGATGTTCAAAGTTATGATGGGAAACTACCGAAGGAAATCTATGAGCAATACATGGAGAAATGGAAGGATGTTAACCTCGTGCCAGAGAATGTGGACCTCGAGGAGCTCCTCGAGGGCCTGAGGCGAGAGTGATGAATCCATTTCTACGAGATATTTAATAAAGTAACTCAGATCTGTGATTGGAACTTTGAAGGAAGATTGATACGATATATAGGGGATCCCCATAACAGAGAAATTTTTATGAAACATTATTTGACTCATTAAAAATATCATGAATAAAAGTGAAAAAGTGGAAACTTATTTTATGTTTGTAGATGCATCTGGAGATCCTGGACGATTTGTTGGCACAAATACGAGATACTACGTACTCTCTGGTTTGATAATAAAGCCAGAAAAATGGTATCATGCCCATAATAAAGTAATAGGGATATTCGAGAAATTTTTTCCGAGAATAGATTTATCCAAGCTTCCAGAACTTCATGCAAATCATCTCAGACGAGGAAAAGGCATCTATGGGAAACTTGATAAATCGAAAAGGAAAGAATTTGGAAATGAGGTTTACAATCTAATTAAGGAACTTGATCCTGTTCTAATCTCGATTGTTGTAAACAAAGAAAAGCATTATCAGAAATATCCTAAGCCACATCCTGTTAAATATGTCTCCTTTCAATACTTAATGGACAGATATGAGAGGTTTCTACGTAGGAGAGGATCTTATGGCATTCTCGTGTGTGACTTGGAAGGAAAGAGGGACCGAGATATCAAAGCAATTCTGGACAATTCTCGAATCTTCGGGACCTATGATCACAGAAGAGAGGAATATTGGCAATACAAGAAGATAGTAGAGACGATATTTTTCATAGATTCTAAAACAAGCATAGGGTTACAGCTCGCAGACTTTGTAGCTTACGCCACCTTTCAGTACTATGAGAAAAGATATTGCGAGAGGTTTGAAGAACTTAAACCATATTTTGATAAAAGTCCTAATGGTTCAATAGAAGGTTATGGATTAAAAGTTGTGCCATAACGAGTGGCTGGGTCAGTCACCCATTTCGGGTGGCTGATGCGAGTTGCCCATACGAGCAACTCTCCCAGTCACCATTTAATTTGTCTGACATTCATAACATATTAAGTTTTTCTATAAATTACATCCTAAGAAATATTCATATTCATGAGCATAGTTTTTATTTGATTTTTTGAGGGCATTTCCCACATACTCCCTCGAGGAGGATCCTGAAAATAGTATTAAAAAACGTTCCGAGAATAGTCTCTGATATTATATACAAGGCTGAAAAAACACATCCCCGCTGAGTGTTTTTAATAAATCTCTCTGAAATCTGATTAACTTAATAAACTCTTTTAAACTGCCTGATTCTGTGGTGTAACCGCCGATCGATGGTATACTCAGATCGTCGATAAATTCCCACGATTGGAGTGAAAATTTGTTTTGATATCCAGCTCTCTGAAAGATGAGTGACCGAGGGATACCGTGGAAAATAAACAGTTATTCACCACAGTCGTGGAAAAATCATGAGACCCGTTTCCGAGGGCTTTTTTAGTATGTTACCCCTAGGGGTAAATACGTTAAAATGCCATTAAAACTGGGGGGGTGTGGTATGTTTGTATATGAAGAAATTTGTTTCTTGGGATGAGATACGTATGAATATGATGCAAACTGAATGATATATATACTCCTCAGGGAGCTCGAGTGTTGACGATGACTGAGGCCACGTTCAAATACGCCCCACGGGTGAGAAGGCCTGAAAAGAAGAAGGAATACAAAAAAATGATGGAAAGGCTTGGATTCGGTCTCACGTTCCCAAGGAAAAAATAAAACTTCAAAGAATTTAAAGTTTTCAGTTAACTTTTTCTCAATGTGAAAATTTTCAACTCGTACTTTGGTTTCTTGTGAGGTGAGACGCTACACGTCCCGAAGGTTCCGTTCTCAATGATGAACTCACCTGTGTTAAGCCGAAGTGGGAGAGAGGGTTTTACGATACTTCTTTCCGGGACCTTTGCATTTTTCATGTAAATGAAGAACTGAATCTTAGACCGAATTCGATGATCGATGTCGCTTAGAGAATGAGTGCTCATGATTAAGCTCACTTTCGATTTCCTGAGGTCTTTAATACTGTCCTTCACCCACTCCTGAAGTCTCCACCTTATTCCTTTGGGGTTCTCAGGAAAGACGTCATCACACTCGTCTATGATTATCACATACCACAGGCTATCCATTCTCCTAATAAGGAGGTAAAAGAGCTCGAACCAGAATAGCGAGCCCTCTTGTGGTTCGTTCTTTACCCTCTCTGAGATTTTCATTCCAAGAGTCTTCCTCACAACATCCAGAAGATTCAGCTCCTCATCAAAGTAGAACACGCTTGGTTCATAAACAACGTTGATTTTATCTTTATCGAGCTTCTGGAAAAGATCTCTTGGAGATGAATAGCTCTTAACGTCCAGATCGGTAACTCGATACGCCCCGTCACCAATCACGTAAACAGGCATGAGTTTGTCCTCTTCGTGATGCCAGAAAACACATTTCTCTTTCCAATCAGGAATCCAGTGAATTTGTTCGATCTCTCTACCTCTCCAGATTGTGATCGTCCCCTGGTCATGTAGAATCTCCATGAGCCTTCTTAAAAGCGTGGTCTTACCACAGCCTTGCTCTCCTGTGACTAAGCAAATCCTCCCCCCTCGATTCTCGTCATTCGTGATTAAGTTTTCCCAGAGTTCTCGTGCAAACTTCACGGAATAGGGTTCATCCATAATCGCGTGGTCTTCAATAACCATTTTCACCACCTCCTTTTCAGTCAATCATCTTGTTCAACTCTCTCGCTCTTTCCTTCTGGGTATATTTCATGAGCATCTTTATATCTGCATGTCCCACGATGTCTGAGACTATGGGCGGGGAGAGCCCCTCTTCAAGGAGTTGAGTTATTCTCGCATATCTCAAAGCGTGCGTGTTGATCTTGTGTTTCGATGCCCACCGCTTGACTCGGAGGGTGAGCGTCTCAGGTGAAACATTTTTGAGATCAACCATGAAGATCTTCCTCCAGCTTTCGTGAATTTCTCCGGGGATTATAATACTCCTGAGTTCTTCAGAACCCTTCCTCTTCTTCCTCACCCTAACCCAGACTTCTCTTTCACCCGTCTTCACCCATTCGAGGAACGCCTCAACGGTCTCGCTAATCCTCGAGCCGTTCCTGAGTTGAATCAGAAGAATGGTGAAATACATTAATCTCTTCCACTCAGTATCTGACTCCGCACACTTAGAATGATTCAGAGCCTCGAGAAGAAGTTCTTTAATCTCACTGTAATTAATCCCAGAATCCCACGACCCCACTCGTTTAACTCTCCCCGCGGTCAGTTTCGAGAGTCTCTCTTCGAACTCTTTCATTCTCACTACTACCACCTCCTTTTAAAAAGTTCACAATATACTCTATTCTGTCCCCATTTTTTGCACTCAATCTCCGGTCTCTGCCGAACCTCGCGCGCGTGTTTTAATTTATAGATATGCTGGGGAGAGGGGGATAGATAGTTCATTTTATTCTCACCTCCTTATAAGGAGACGGAATTCCTCGATTTCTTTCCCGCAGTAGTATCTCCCTCCCCGTTCGTGGAGGAAAACACACTCGCCGAATTTGACTCCACAGTATTTTTCACAGTCACGCGGGCGAAGTGCCTTTTTTAAAACTCTTCGCGGTTCCTTTATTTTCATGTTCATCACCACCTCCTTTTCAGTCAAGGAAATGGGACTTTGATCACCCTCTCCGTGTCTCCAGCTTTTTCGACGATCACACAGGCTTTGCTGTGAAACTCGAACACTTTTCCACAGACAGCACACTCGTAAGTCATGATATCATCACTATACCTCGTGAGGGAGGCACGCCCACGACATGAGCACCCACAGTAGAGAGGAACGAGCTTTTTAATCCGAGCTGTCATTTCTGCACCACCTCCTTTCGCTCATCCACATATCTTTCCTTCAAGAACTGCTCGAACTGCCACGGTTGAAGTCGGATAAATTCGTATCTATGAAAAACCACCTGTTTTGATCTAATTCCATTCGGTGTTATCGTCGGTCTTCTCTCATTGACGTCGATTAGTGTGAGATAGAAATCCGTGTCACCCTGAATGATAAAGAAGAAATCTGTTTTCAGAGCGGAGGCTATCCGCTTCATCAACACGTATTCATGGGCTGAAAGCCAGAATTTGGAATAACTATCGGCGTTCTGATATCGCTTGAGCTCGGCTATTGCTTTGATGTCTCTCCCGATTTCGATGACGAGATCAACATCGCAGATGTTGACTTTCTGACCGTTAATCGTTCGAAGTCGTGGAAGTTTTAGGTCGATAGGTTTGTAGGGGCACGACTCACAGGTTTTAACGGCTCGAGAGATCATTTCTCCTCCA